>ARCol0yngRDRAFT_1000095_pt1 | contig 16363 bp, 13 predicted proteins | sample AraColrhizospDNA_FD_9197 | JGI IMG/M metagenome (IMG submission 9197) | reverse complement strand
GAACTCCGCAATGCGGAAAGCTCTTCCAGCAGTGGCGACCACGCAATCCTCCCAACAACTCCGACACCACCTCTGCCGGATAAGCCGTCCCTAGCCGTATTGCCATTTCAGAACCTGAGCGGTGATCCAGAACAGGAGTATTTCGCTGATGGGATGGCGGAAGAAATCCTGACGTCGCTATCGTACTGCAAGTCCTTGTTTGTCATCGCACGAAATTCTTCATTTGCCTATAAAGGCAAGACCATCGATGTGCGGCAGATCGGGCGTGAGCTCGGCGTGCGATACGTCCTCGAAGGAAGTGTCCGTCGGTCAGGCGATTTGCTGAGGTTTACAGCGCAATTGATCGATGCGACGTCAGGCGCTCAAATCTGGGCCGATCGTTTCGATGGTGTAATCGAAGACGTATTCAAGCTACAGGATCGCATTACAGAGAGTGTTGTTGCGGCAATCGAACCAAATATCCAGCTTGCAGAAATCGAAAGGCTGAGAAAAAAGCCCGCGAAGGATTTCAATGCTTACGATCTGCTATTGCGAGCGCAGCAGTCGGAATATGAACTCACCAACGAGAGCTTATTGCAGGCAATCAATTATTGCCGGCAGGCGCTCGATATTGATCCTAACTACGCGCAAGCCATGGCTTTGGCGGCCTATTGCTACGCAGAGCGCAGCCAGCAAGACTGGCTGAAAGATCGCGAGCGAGAGACGGCAGAGGGCATCCGTCTAGCCAACAGAGCGGTCGAATTAGCCAAAACAGATGGCAATGTACTTTGGATGGCCGCGTATGCCGCGCGCCAATTGTCGAAGGATGCACAGTTGGCGATGGAGCGCGCGTATCGTTCGCTGCAACTCAATCCGAATTCCGCTATCGCGCTGGCAATGACCGGTTGGATTGAGGCTATCTTGGCCGAGCCGGTCAAAGCGTTAGAGCACCTTCATCGTGCCGACCGGCTGAGCCCCCGTGACCCAAGAACGTGGTTCATAAATACGGGCATAGGGATGGCTCATTTTATAGCGGGGCAGTATGACGAAGCCGTCCTTTGGAACAAAAAAGCGTTGGCACAAAACCCACGTTCTGCAGTCGCGCTTCGTGTCCTCGCAGCAAGCCTCGCATGTTTGGGCCAGAAAGTTCGTGCCCGAGAGGCCATCCGGGAATTGCTCAAAATTGAACCGAACCTTACGATTTCCAGCCTGCAGCCGCGGATGCGAATGCAGCACGAAAGCGTCTGGACGAAGTTCTCCGAAGCGTTGCGACTCGCTGGGTTGCCCGATTAATTCCAATCTTCCGCAGCTGCCACGATGTCCGCTATTGGCCCAGAGCAGACATGAGGTGCTGCACCGCACATGTCCGCTTTAGGGGGCAAAGCGGACATCGCGATAACCGAGGCGGCAACTATATGGAAAACGCATATCAGCCCGAGTTATGGCACGACTTTTTTGTCGTGCTCGGTTCGTCCTCGGCCGCGCTCATTGGGCTGTTATTCATCGCCACATCGCTGCATCTCGGCGAAATCGTCAACGATCCAATTTTGCGCAGTCGGGCATTCAATAATACTCTTTATCTTCTGATGGCATTCGTCTCAGCGCTGTTGGTTCTAATTCCACAGCCGATGCCTATTCTCGGTGCCGAACTGGTTGCCATTAATTTGTTGGGGCTGTGGCCCGAGTTCAAATTTGTCTACGTCTTTTTTAAGAACAAGGAAGACTATCACCGCGGCGGCGGGGCCATTCACCGCGCGATCACCTTTATCGTCAGTTTTTTACTCGGAGTCGCTGGAGGGGCGATTCTAATCGGACACCTAAATTGGGGCATATATCTTGTGGCCACTTCCTGCATCATTGTGCTCGGTAGGGTCGTGTTGAGTGGTTGGGCGATCATGGTGGGAGTTGGACAATTGGAAAAGGCAACAAAGTAAACTAGGGCGCCATCCGCCTTTTCGCTATTGGCTTGACCAAGGTGTCAGCCTTTTCCGTTAGTTGAAAACTTTGGTCCGATGTCCGCTATTGGCCCTTAGCAGACATGACGGTTTGCGCCGCACACGTCCGCTTTCGGGGCTAAAGCGGACTTCGGCCAGAGGGTGCATTGAAATCCCTGTTCCTGGGCTGAGCTTCTCTGTTCCGCGAAAATAATTCCCTGTTTTGCTAGTAGGGAATTTGCATCCGGAAGCCCGCTGTGACGCCGCCATTTGGCGCTTCTTGCTCAGAAGATCCGGCAGTTCTTGAAAATTCCCTGTTCTTTTCCCTGTTAGCAGGGAATTCGCGCACAGAGACTGGTTCGAATGCGACTGCCTGCGCCACCATTCAGTCGCCTGATCTCTGAACATTAAGAGATTCGCGGCATCAGGCCACTGTTGGTGGCCTTTCTCGTCGCCTTTTTCTCCATATCTGGTCTCTGATGCCGCGACGGCACACACGACGGACTTGTCTCCGTACCCAAAAATCTCGTTCCTGCAGGCTGATCCATAGGAGTCGGCGGGGATCGACGCATCGCGTGACCGTCTCTGAGATTCGCCGAAGACCTACGACTTGGGAATCAAGGTTGGGTCAAACCGAGCCGTTCATACTGTCGCGACCATTCCGCGGCCCCGTCGCGTAGAGTAGCAATGCCAATACCACGAGAGCGGACGTGTGCGCTGCACTGGCCAATGTCTGCTAAGGGCCAGAAGCGGACATAGCCCACTCACTTAATCATACGTGGTGCAGTGGGACCGAACGCAAGTGCCATCTATTTTTTTGCCTTCGACGGATCTTTGAAGTTGGCAACCGTCATGAATTCGACATTGTAGAGCTCGCCATTCACGCGCTCGACCTTGCGGATGTAAATGTTCTGGATCATCTCGCGCGTCTCTGGATCGACAGTGACCGGACCGCGCGGGCTCATCCAACTGAGACCCTTCATCGCATCGACAAGAGTCGCGCCATCGGTCGATCCCTTGGTCTTTTTCAGGGCTTCGTAAATCAGATACATGCCGTCATAGCTTTGCATTGCCATCAGGTTTGGGCGCATGCCGCCATTTGCTTTCCTGAATTCAGCGACAAAGGCTTTGTTTTCTGGACTGTCGTGCGCGGCCGAGTAATGGTGTGACGTAATGATCCCGAGCCCTGCATCTCCGATCTGATTCACAATATCGTCTTCGGTCAGGCTGCCTTCTGCGATGAACTTGATGCCGGACTTATCAAGTCCACGTTCGACAAATTGCCGCATGAAAATGGATCCTACGCCAGCCGGGACAAACCCGAGCACCGCATCCGGTTTTGCGTCGGCGACGCGTTGCAGATAGGGCGCAAAATCCGGGCTCGCGAGCGGCACGCGCAGGGACTCGATGACCTTGCCGCCGAGCGCCTCGAATCGCTGCTTGAATGCGGTCTCGACGTCGATCCCCGGCGCGTAGTCGGAAACAACAGTCACAACCCTTTTAATTCCGCTTTCTGCCGCCCAGGTGGCGAGCGGTACGGTTGTCTGGGGGACGGAGAAACTTGTGCGCACAATAAATGGCGAGCGTTCGGTGACGACGGAGGTCGCCGCCATCATCACAATCTGTGGAATTTTCGCTTCCGTCGCGACCGGCGCTGTGGCAAGCGCGCCAGGAGTGAGCCCAAATCCAGTGAGGAATGCCACTTTATCGTTCACCACCAGTTCCTGCGCCAGACGCTTTGTCATATCGGCGTTGCCGGTGTCATCCTTGATGACAAGTTCGATCTTCTTGCCGGCAACAGTATCGCCGTTGCGACTCATGAAGAGGCGGGCGCCGGCAACAAGTTGCTTGCCAGTGGAGGTGAACGGTCCCGTCATCGGCACAATTAAGCCGACCTTGACCGCGTCCTGGCCGAAGCTCGGTGTAGCAATGGCAAGCGCGGCCGCGATCAGGCCGACGGTCCAAACGCGAGAGATGATCATGATATTTCCCCCAGGTTTCCTTTGGCTTCGTGCTTATAGCCAATGCTGAACGTGACCGGTTTGACGCTAGTCAAGGCCGTGAACACCCAACGCGGACGTGTGGCTCTTGGTTTTCGCGGAGATTGCGGCGAGCGGTAATTATGTCCGCCTATCTCCCCTGACAGTCGTCGGGCGGGGGCGGGATGGCATTAAGTTTGACGATGGGCGCTTGCCTATCGACTGCGCTCGCTGCCGCCGCGGCGCCGCCTTGACGCCAGATCAGCATCGACAACCTGCGCATGCATGCGCGACAGAAAATCGACAAGCGTCTTGCGTTCACTCGTCGAAAAATTTTTGAGGAGTTGTCTCTCGCGCGCCAAGGATAATTTCACGATTCTATCGTGCAAATTCAGACCCCTGTGCGTCAACGCTATCAATTGACGCAACTGGTCGTCATCGGCCCGTTTGATCTCGACCGTTCCGTTTAACTCCATTTCACGTACGCTGCGGCTGACCGCAGCCTTATCAAGCCCAATCACGTCGCAAACACGGCCAGGCGAAATCCATGGTTCGGTGGCGAGCAACGCCATGATCCGCCAATCGGTGATACCTACGCCAAATTTCGGTCGATAGGTCGCCGAGGCCGAGCTCGAAATCTTGCCCGCAAGATAGGTGAGGTAAGCAGGCACATAATCGTCGAGGTCGAGGGCACGCGGGGAAATACGCCTGTCGTCGGGCTGCTCAGGGCCGGCTCGCCTCGCTTTGGAACGAAGTGACATGGCTGATCTCGAGACTAGTGGGCTCATAACGACAGGAATTTGGGCTCCCAACAATCCTAAGCCGGAACGCTCCCGGCCTTGATCGAAATCAAAATCCTTGCCGGGCAAGTGACATAGAGTTGTTGACATGTCAACGCACTGCCTGGCGGTGCATTATGAAAGCGTTGCGGCGATGGAGCGTGCGGCACGCATCCGCCTTTAAGCGGACGTATGATGCCTGTGCGCACTATGCTCCTTATCTGCGCCGGCCCTTGCAGTGGGTGAGAATGCATCGCGCGGAGCGACTGTTACGGCCGCTCGAACGGACAACAAAGCAATTACTGTTCGACTGCAAAATGTGCGGACAGTGCGTGCTCTCATCGACCGGCATGGCCTGTCCAAGCAACTGCGGCAAGCAAATGCGCAATGGGCCTTGCGGTGGTGTGCGTGCCGACGGTGCCTGCGAGGTCGATCCGGCGATCCACTGTGTTTGGATTGAAGCAACTGAAGGACAAAAGCGAATCGGTGGGTCGCAAAACAAAAAATTCCTCGAACCCATCGATCACCGCCTATGGAACCATTCGTCATGGCTGCGGGTGATCGAAGGAACACATTCAGGGCCCGCAGTCATCCGACCACATGTCGCCGGCTCGCGAGAGACCTTTCCTTTCGAGCAGGCGTGCAAGTCAGGACGTTTCGTCGTCACGATTGAGGTTTCGCCGCCCGACTCCAGTGATCCCGGTGTCCTGATCGCACGCGCCTCCCGCTTTCGCGATCTGGCTGATGCCATCAACATCACCGACGGCGCCGGCGCGAATTGCCACATGTCCAGCGCCGCCGCTGCCGCGATCCTGGCAGCGAATGGACTGACGCCGGTGGCGCAGTTCTCATGCCGTGACCGAAATCGCATCGCGCTGCAGGGCGACATTCTCGGCGCGACTGCTCTGGGCGTGCGCAATGTTCTCTGTCTCACCGGCGACCATGTCAGCCAAGGCGACCACCCCGGCGCCAAGGCGGTATTTGATCTGGATTCGATTTCCCTGTTGCGCATTACCCGGGATATGCGCGATCACGGCGTTTTTGCTTCGGGCCGGAAGCTGGAAGTCGTACCGAATCTGTTTCTCGGCGCCACCGCCAATCCATTCGTGCCGCCCTACCGCGATCGGGTCGTCAATCTGGAAAAAAAGGTCGCGGCCGGCGCGCAGTTCATACAGACGCAATTTTGCTTTGATGTGCCACTGCTGGCCGATTTCATGCGCGAGCTGCGCGCACGCGAATTGCACCGACGCTGCTCCATCATCGTCGGCGTTGGTACGCTAAGCAGTGCCAAATCTTTGCGCCGCATGGCAGAGCACGTGCCCGGCGTGCACATTCCCGAGACCGTATTGCAGCGCATCGCGAGTGCAGAAAATCAGAGGCGTGAAGCCAAAACGGTTCTGATCGAAACGTTGCGGTCTGTTAGCGAAATCGAAGGCGTCGCAGGCGTCCATCTGATGGGATACCGCAACGACGAGATTTTAGCCGAGGCAATTGCAGAATCGGGAGTCCGCCGCAACGCAAGCACACGCGCGGCTTGAACGGATAGTCGACCGAGGGGGTAAAGATGACCGAGAAGACAGAACAAGAAAAGCATCTGGTGGAATGGCTTGCCGATATGAACGAGGACGATGCCTTCGCTCTTGCCAAAAAGATGCTGCTCGAAGAAGGCGCCAATCCGATACGTGTGCTGGAGCTCTGCCGCGAAGCCATGGACGTCGTTGGCAAGCGCTTTGAGCAGGGCGAGTACTTCTTGCCCGAGCTCGTGCTCGCCGGCGAGATGTTGGAGAATATCGGAGCCATTGCCAAGCCCCTCATCAAGCAGGGTCCCGGCGGCGAGCCGAAGAAGCTCGCCAAGGTGCTGATCGGTACCGTGCATGGCGATCTGCACGACATTGGCAAGAACATTGTCACCTTCATGCTTGATATCAACGGCTTCGAGGTGAAGGACATCGGCATCGACGTGCCGGTCAAGACCTTCCTCGACGAGATCAACGAGTTTAAACCCGACGTGGTCGGCCTTTCCGGCTTTCTTACCCTCGCCTTTGACTCAATGAAGGAAACCATCGCCGCCATCCAGGATGCGGGCTTGCGTGACAAACTCAAGATCATGATCGGTGGCGGCCAGGTCGATGAGGCGGTGCGCAGTTACACCGGCGCGGACGCCTACGGCACTAACGCCATCGAAGCAGTCTCTCTGTGCAGGAACTGGATGGGAGTCGCCGCATGAACGCGCCCAAGACCTACGTTCAGACGTCAGAAGCGAAGGCCGCCTACGATAAGCGCTGGCAGCGCATCATGGATTGCGTCGCCCTCAAGCAGCCCGATCGCATGCCGACCGCGATGTTCTGTACCTTCTATCTCGCGAAATTCGGCGGCATCAGCAATCGCGAGTTGATGTATGACGAGGTTAAAGCGACCGAAATCGCCGAGCGCGCGCTGCTTGAGCTGGACCCCGATTGCTACAACCCACTGGTCCTCAACGTCGCCATGGGGCCGGTGCTCGACGCGCTCGACTACAAGCAACTGATCTGGCCCGGGCACGGTGTCGGCGACAATCAGCCTTATCAGTATCTCGACCGCGAATACATGAAGGCCGATGAGTACGAAGAGTTCATCTTCGATCCGACCGCATTCTACCTGACCAAATACCTGCCGCGCGTGCTCGGCATATTCGACGGCATGGAAGAACTGCCCTATTTGCCGGGACTGCATTATTTCCGCCTGGTCGGCGGGATGCGCGCCTTCGCCAAGCCGCGCGTGCGTGCCGCGCTCGAAAAAATCATGAAGGCGGCGGAGGAGGTGGAGCGTTTCGCCAATGTGCACGTGGAATTCACCAACCGCATGACGGCACAGGGCTTTCCGACCTCACACATCAGTACGTCGGTCGCCCCCTATGATCTGATCGCCGATTATTTCCGCGGCGCCACCGGCACGATGAAGGATCTCTACCGCAACAAGGACAAGCTGCTCGAGATGCTCGATAAGGCAACCGTCTTCCTTACCAAACAGACGATCGCCTGGTCGCGCGCCTCAGGACACCCTGTGGTGTTCTTCCCGGTGCACTGGGCGCCGGACCGCTTCATGTCGCAGAAGCAGTTCGAAACCTTTTGGTGGCCGTCCTTCCGCAAGCTGATGATCAACTTGATCGACGCCGGCATCATTCCGATGCCCCTTTGGGAGGCCGATTGCACCAAGCGGCTGGAAACGATCCGCGACATCCCACCGGGTAAGTGCATCTATTGGTTTGAGCGCACCGACATGGTGAAAGCGTTTGAAGTTCTGGGCGACGTCGTGGCGTTGCGCGGCAATATCTCGCCGTCGCTCCTGACCACCGGCACACCCGACGAGGTGGATGCCGCCGTGCGCCATCTCGCCGATAACGTTTTTCACAAAGGCGGCAAGCTCATTCTCGACGCTGCCTTCGGACTCCCCGACGAGACGCCCGTCGAGAATGCCCGCGCCATGTATCGTGCGGCACGCAAATACGCGAGCTGAGGTGCGTCATGCCCGCGATCCATGGAATCAATTTGGTTCGCGAAGTTGCAGCAGCGCCCTATACCCGCCGAACCCTCCGGTCGCGTTTCCGCAACGAGGCGTTGGACCTGGTCGAGCGCGAGAAGTTGATCGATCCAGTCTACAGCTATCGCATCGTGCCGCTCGATGCCCCGCCAAAGGACGCGTTGCATGCCGGCGGCGAGACGCTCGACGCATTGCGGCTGGTGCCGGAAAGAGGGCAATTAACGGCCGTCGCCAGTGGCGTCTGCACGCTTGGTCCGGCGCTGGAGCGGCGCACGAACGACCTGTGCGCCGAGCGGCGCATGTCGCTGGCACTTGCGCTCGACGAAGTCGGCAATGATCTTCTATTCGCGCTTTCCCGCCGACTGCAGGATCGCATCGTCGCCGAGGCGCGGCGCCACGGCCTTTCCGCCGCCGGCGAGTTGCGCGCGGGCGACCCTGGCTTGCCACTGCAGGCGCAGGCAGCTGTGCATCGGCTCTGTGGTGGCGACGAAATCGGCGTACGCGTCACCGAGGGCCAAGTGCTGCATCCGCTCAAGTCGGTTTCGATGCTCCTGGGGATCGGCATTGATCTTCCCCCGGCAACCTGGTCGCGCTGCGATGATTGTCCTTCGGCAGAAAAGTGCAGGATGTCAGGCCGCGCAGTCACTCCGGCACTGGTTTGAGCGACGTGCCATGACCCGTAAATCAGCGGCGCAAGCCTACACACTCGGCTTCCCGCAGGTGGCACGGGACATAATCGGCCATCCCAGCGAGACGATCTATCAAATCGCGCGCGGCAGCGGCATCCGCATCATCGGTGCGTGCGGCGGTCGGGGCACATGCGGGACCTGCCGGGTGAAAGTCGTCAAAGGCGAGGTCGATGCGTCGCGGGAGAAGGCCCATCTCGGCAAGCGTACGGGATGGCTGCGCGCCTGTCAGATCAAGCCACTGTCCGACTGTATTGTCGAAATTGCGGAACGCTCGCTGGCGCCGGTCGTACGAACCGAGCTGGACAGCGCAGCGACTGCCGAAGTTCTGCCGCATGACGCTGCAGTTGCGGGCTACGACGTGAGACTTCCGGAAGCAACGCTGACCGATAACATCTCGGATTTCGATCGCCTGGCCCGCGCGTTGCCGGTGGACGCATCCAAGATCGATCTCGCCGCTGCACGGCAATTGCCGCCGGCACTGCGCGAGGGCAAATGGTCATTGCGCGTGCACATCCGTGAGGCCGAGCTGATCGGCTTCACTGCGGCGGGCCGTCGCACACTTGGTCTTGCCATCGATCTTGGCACCACAAATGTTGCCGGGTTCCTAGTTGATCTGGAAAGCGGCGTGCGCGTCGCCAGCCTCGGCATCGAGAACCCGCAGGTGGCGTGGGGCGCTGACGTCATCAGCCGCATGAATTATGCAATCCAGGGGCCTGCGAGCGCCGCCGAATTACGGCAGGCGGCAACCGCGGCGATCAACGCGCTCGCCCATGACCTTTGTCTTTCCGTCGACGCCAGTACGGCCGACATCGTGGATGTGGCGATCTGCGGGAATACCGCCATGCATCATTTGTTACTGGGCTTGCCGGTTCGCCAACTTGGCCGGGCCCCGTTTGTGACCGCCACGCGCGACGCCTTGGACATCAAAGCACGCGAGCTCGATCTTTCAGTTTGCTCGGGTGCCTATGTGCATTTGGCCCCCAATATCGGCGGCTTCGTCGGCAGCGACCATGTGACCGCGCTGCTCGCTACGCAAGAACAATGGCGTGACGCGAAGACGACCCTGGTCATGGATATCGGCACCAATACCGAGATTTCGCTCATCCACGATGGCGAGATCGTTTCGGCTTCCTGCCCATCGGGGCCGGCGCTGGAAGGCGGCCACATCTCCTGCGGCATGCGCGCCGCTGAAGGCGCCATCGAGCGCATCGCAGTTGCCCAGGGCCGCATCGAGGTCGATGTGATCGGCAAGTGCAAGCCGGTCGGGTTGTGCGGCTCGGGCGTCATCGACGCGCTGGCGGCGTTGCGCAAGATCGGTACCATCGATGAAGGCGGCCGCATCGTCAGCCGCCATGCGCACGTCGTCGAGGTCGACGGAAAGCGCGTCGCCGCGCTTGCCCCGGACGTGCATTTCACCCAGCAAGACGTGCGTGCGGTGCAGCTTGCCAAGGCCGCGATACGCACCGGCATCGATCTGCTGCTGCGCGAGCGTCGCCTGTGCGAGGGCGATATCGCGCAAGTGGTGATCGCCGGTGCTTTCGGCGCCTATATCAACGTCGCCAGTGCCATCGCCATCGGTCTCCTGCCGGCACTGCCGCGCGAGCGTTTCATGCAGGTCGGCAATGCCGCCGGCCGTGGCATCCGGCTGATGCTGGCCTCGCGGCAAGCACGGCACGAGGCGCGCCAACTCGCACGCCGCTGCCGCTACATCGAACTCAGTACGCGCAGCGATTTTCAGAAGACCTTTCTTGGCAATATTGGATTCAGATCGCAACCCAATTTACGGAGAGTTTCGTGATAGGCTTCAACATCGCCACGATCGGTGATCGCATCAATCCCGGCTTCAAGAGCACGAGGACGCTGATCGACAACGACGACCTCGTCGGCCTGCAGGCGCTGGCCGTCAAGCAGGTCGAAGCCGGGGCGAGCGCGCTCGATGTTACCATCGGGCCGCGCGGCTCAACCGACTTCGATTTCCTCGCCAAGGTGGTGAGTGCGATCCAGGAAGCGGTCGCAGTGCCGCTGTGCTTTGATTCGCCGAGTGCCGAAGTTCAGGAAGTCTGCTTCAAGGCTTATGACCAGGCGCGCGGCGGGCCGGCGCTGGTCAATTCCATTACTGAGCAGCGCTGGGAGATCATGGACCTCCACAAGCAATTCGGGCCATTCAAGGTCATCGTCATGGCCTCAGAGCGGATGGAAGGGGGCGTCGCCAAGCAGAACAAGACGGCCGACGAGATCGCCTCGACGGCCAAACGCGCAGCCGTACGCCTGCGAAACGAGCACGGCATCGCACTCGACGACATATATATCGACGTCTCGGTGAGCGCTGTCGTTGCCGACACGAACGGGCTGCACCGCGCGACACTGGATGCGGTGCATCAATTGCATACCGACCCGCAGCTAAAGGGCCTGCACATCATGGGTGGTCTCACCAACATCGGGCAGCAGTTGCCGCCCAAGGCAGCCGACGGATCCGATCTGAAGCTATCGCTCGAATGTGCGTTTCTCACTCTCGCGGTGCCGCTCGGCTTCGACACCATTCTGTGTACGCCGTGGCGGCAATATCATTTGCTGGCCGGCGATAATTACGTGCTCAACGCGTACAAAAACATTCTGGAGCAGACAGGCAGCAATGCGTTGCGCGCGGTGCGCAAACTTTATCGTAAGTAAAAGCGGACAATCCCTTATTGCCGCGCCTGCAATAACTTCGACGAAATCGCGCCGATGCATGTGTTCCTCTGAGAACACGGCTCGTCCTACCATTTTGTCCGCAGGTAGCGAGCGATTCCGCCATTCCCAGGCTCGAATCCTGGCGCCCCAGCCACCAAGTCCAGTCTCTTCATATACTTAGGCTGTTGCCGCGAAGAAGCCCGCCAACGCGGCGTTTTTTGAATTCGACAATTGTCTCTAAGTTACAAATTCCAGTCTTGAAGGCAGCAGCAGGCTGAAAATCTCCGCTCGGAATTTGAAATATTCCCGAATTTCGGAGAATGAGGTCGGAGATTGGTTCGATGTAGACTGCGCGGCCGGGTTGTCGATGTTCAAGCAATCAGTTCGAGTCTTTGTCATTCCGCTGCTATCACTCTTTTGGATTGATCAATGAATAATTTGACCGGCGCATCCACTGGTTGCACAGGTTTAAAATGTTAGAATCCACCCATGGCTGATGATGTGGCCGCTGAGCTGAAAAAAGCAATTGATCGGATCTTGGCGTCCAAAGCTCGTAAGAAACTTGTCGTCGCAGGTCCTGGTGCCGGCAAAACGACACTCTTCCGACAGCTTCTGGATAGCACCGCTGGCAATGTAGAAAAGCGTCTCGTCGTCACTTTCATCAACAATCTCAAAAAGTGATCTTGAGCGTACCCTCGGAGACGCCGCCCGCGTTTTCACCCTTCATGGTTATTGCCAGCATCTGCTGTATCTCCACGGCGGCTGCGAAACGGATTGAGTGCAGATTTCAAGTGCTATCCCACAATAAACCCGCGCCGAGGTCTCGTTTCGCTAATCAAAACGGATTGGACGTGGCTTCAAGACTCGGACGCGCCCGAGTTTGTGAGCGATGAATTCAAGTTAATTCAAATTGTGGAGCAGATTCGCATAATGGGAGGTTATGGAACATGGCAGCGATCAATGTCCGCTTTCAAATCGTTCACCGCAACGGCACCATGGCGATCACGTCAATCTCGACCAGCATTTCGGGCCAGGCAAGTTGGCTGACATTGAGGAACGTGTGTGCCGGCAGCGGCGCCTTGCCGTAGGCTTCCCGGCGGCATTCTCCGGCCTGTTTCTGATGGCGTGCGTCGATGACGTACGTAACTTGCTTGACTACATCAGACATGCCGGCGCCGTTTCGTGCCAAGACTTTCTTCAATTTCCGAAAGGCGTAACGGCATTGCGCCGTGAAATCGCCGGGATACATAATTTTCCCGGTTTGCTCATGCTCCGAACCGATACCAGCGAGAAAAACCATTTTTGCAGGCCCAGTAACCGTTACCGCTTCGGAGAAGCGGCCTTTGGTCCAACGACCGTAATTAAAGTGCCTCTTCTCGAAATTTCTCTTTGTCCTGACCTGTGTGGCTTTGCGTTTGCGTCTACGGGTTGCCATTAGCGACTTCTCATTTGGGGCGATCGAATGGTGCTCGGTTGCTTCAGATTCCTACGACAGACGCCATTGGCTCAACCACACGTCGATCAAATCCTGGACTTTGGTCACCGCGACACCGAGTACGGCGAGCACGATGAGGACAGCAAAGACTTGCTCGGTTTCCAAGATTTGCCCAGCGAGATAGAGCCTCGCTCCCAATCCGACTTTGCCCACCACCATTTCGGCGGCAACGACCAAGATGATTGAGACGCCGATGCCGAGGCGAACTCCTGCAAAGATTGAGGGAACTGCGGACGGCAATAATACCATGCTGATAATTTGGCGATTCGTTGCACCTAGGTCTCGCGCAGCAAGGATCAGACCGGAATCACATTGTCGGATCCCGAGAACCGTATTTATAACGATGGGAAAGATGGCACCGAGCGCCGAAATCGTCAGCATGAACGGGCCACCGGTACCAAGCCAAATGATCAGCAGCGGAATAAGAGTGACTTTCGGTAACGGATAAAGTGCTGCAATAAAGTTGTCTGCAATTGCGCTCACTCGTTCCGAGGTGGCCATCCATATTCCGAGCAGCGTGCCGATCACCAGCGAAATCGCGAAACCACCGAAGATGCGCCCCAGTGTTGCCAAGAGATCGCTAAGCAAGCCGCCGGTCTGGAACATCTTTACAAGCGCAATGAGGATATGCGTCGGGCGCGGCAAGTATATTGGGTTCAGATGCGCCGCCGCGACGACGACTTCCCACATGATCAGGACGAAAGCGACGGAGATCCATCCAAGCACACGCGGCTCACCGAGCTTGTGCATGAAATTATAGACAAAACCGCTTTTTGCACGCTCGACCGCCGCTGGCATTGACGGGCGCTCATTCAGCATTCACGCGCTCTCCGTTTCGATCACCATCGCCTTGACGACCTCATCGCGAAGCAAACCATAGATCTGGTCAAACAGCGATGAATAGCCGCTAAGGTGGGTCGTCGCCATCGAGCGAGGTCGGGGAAGATCGACGTTGATCTTTGCGGCAATGCGGCCCGGGCGGGCGGTCATGACAAGCACTGTGTCTGCCAGAAGGATAGCCTCTTCAATAGAGTGGGTCACAAGAACAGCAGTCGTTCCGCTTCTTTCGACCAGCCGAGCAAGTTGCTCCTGAAGGACGAGGCGCGTCTGCGCGTCAAGTGCACCGAATGGCTCATCAAGCAGCAAGATCTCAGGCTCCATCACCAGAGCCCTGGCGAGACCGACGCGCTGACGCATTCCGCCGGATAGTTGGCGTGGATACTTGCTTTCGAACCCAGCCAAATCGACCTGGGCGAGCGAACGACGCACCCGTTCAGCACGCTCGTTGCGTGGCGCTCCTCGAACCTCAAGACCGAAGCCAACGTTTTCCCCCACGGTCCGCCACGGGAAAAGGTTGAAACTTTGCCAGACCGTGGCCATGCGTGGGCTAGTGGGGGCGGTGGCACCTGTTTGTGCGTCAACAAAACGAACCTCTCCCGCACTGGGACGGAGAAGCCCGCGGATAATCTGTAACAAGGTGCTTTTGCCGCAGCCGCTGGGGCCGATAACCGCAGTAACCCGATGGGGGTCGATACGAAAACTTACGCGCTGGAGCGCCTCAATCGGCGCTCCCGACTTTGCGCTATATGTCAGACTGACGTCGTAGCAATCGATTGCGACGTCTGCGCCTGTCTCGCGGTTGGTCACGTGAAGGGATTGGCAGTTTTGAGCCGCTCAGTAGCATCTTTGGCTGCCGCAAGATCGAACATCATGTCCGGCGTAACCTTGCCGCTTACCATACCCATGGACTGTGAGAGGAATTTGAACTGCGCCATCACCGACTCGATGTTCGGTAGCCCATCATCTGTGTACCAGGTCCAACGCGGCGCGGCAGCTGTGATCAGAGGTGCCGGCACCTTCGTGGCGTCCGAAATAATCTTGACTACGTCTGCATCTTTCTCTGCCGCTGCCCTATTGAACAGCCGAGCAGCATGCGTATGGACCATGGCAAAGCGCACCGCCGCCGATTTGTTGGACTGCAAGTAAGAACTCGACATGACCCAGCATGCAAGTTGCGCATCGGGTTCGATATCAGAGCCGGGCCCGACGATCTTGCCGACATTGTTTTTTTCCGCGAGAAACGCGAGAGGAACCGGGATGTTGGCGGCGTCCGCGCGACCAGCACCCATCAGCTTGATCATGTCCGGATAAGGCATCCCAGACGACCAATTAAGGTCTGTTTTCGGATTAAGCCCGGCCTTCTCAGCAGCACGGCCCAATAGATACTGATCGATGCTCCCGGGCGCCTGGATGGCGATCGTCTTACCTCTAAGCTTTCCACCGTCGTTGGCTGCGCGGTAGCCTTGATCGTACATCGCATTGCTGGCGACGATCGTCATTGAGCCATGGCCGGGCTTTTCGCTGCCCCGATCGAGGATAAGTTTGAACGGTGCGCCCTTGGAAACAGTATTGAATAACCCGGCGTTCAACGTTGTTGCAGTGAGGTCAAGTTCGCCCGCCACTAATGCCGGCATGGCGAGTGCGCCATCGGCAAAATATGTCAGTTCGGCATCGAGATTCACTTTCTCAAAGAACTTGCGCGCTTCGGCGATGAAGATCGGCCCGGAAGAAATGAGGCGCACAAGTCCGATACGGATCTTAGTAGGCTTCTCTTGTGCTCGGACGATAGCCGGCGCGCTGGCTACGAACGTGACGGCAGCACTGCCAGTAAGAAGACGGCGGCGATTGATTTTCATTCTGTCCTCCACTCGATGAGCGTGAACCCATCAGCTGGATACTAGGTGATGGCGTCCGCCTGCGCCAGCTGCGCGGCGCTTCGGGGCCCTTGCGGATATTCGGGTAATGACACGTCATGAAAAATCAGCCGTTGAGTCATCGTCGCCCTCAAATAGACCATCGACAAACGCGACCGGTGTAAGCCGCTTCCGATTGACTTTGAGGTCAAACACGTCAAAGCGGTTATAATAGCCCACGACGTCGTGAAACTGCTTGGGCTCGACGCATTGCGCGATGTCGACTTCCTGGTAAAGGAGGCCTTCTGTCTCCGACAGCGTGTCGCTGATGATCTCGCCCGACGGGCCAAGCACCATCGATATGGCCTGCGGGCTGTTTGCAAGCGTTTCGAGGCCGTCGCGATCGATCGTACGCAAGGCCTCGCGCGTGGCCTTATCCAGGAATCCGGAGGATACGACATTGAAAACCTTGCCTTCAAAAGAATGCGCACCGGCGCGGATGCGGATCGCGGAAGCAAGGTCATATCGGCCCGGCTCGTTTGCTGGCCGTGTCGGCCAGACCGGCGGATAGGATGAAATGTGCACCTGCTCGCCTTGTGCAATCAGGGAGTAGCGCGCGAGCGGGT
>ARCol0yngRDRAFT_1000094_pt1 | contig 16580 bp, 16 predicted proteins | sample AraColrhizospDNA_FD_9197 | JGI IMG/M metagenome (IMG submission 9197) | reverse complement strand
ATGAATTCATCATCAATGTACAAATTTACCTTGTTACCAATAGTTACTTCGTCTACGGATATGACAACACCATTTCCAGATTCGTTAATATCAAAGTCTATTTCTTTTCCAAGAGTAGGAGTTTTCATTTCAACATCTATTCTTACACCGAGCATATCTTCAAGCTCGCTTATCGTAGTCCCACCCTTGCCAATTATTCTGGGAATTGTATCCTTTTGGACCTTTATTCTGACTTTATTGTCTGACAATATGGATATCTCTGGATTAGGATCAAAACGGCGTATTACATCCTTTATTTTGGATTCTGCAAGTTTATAGATATTATTTTGATTGGTATCATTATTCATGTCAACAGGTACAATGACATTTTCTTCACCAAATGTATAAATTTCATATTCAGTTACTCCCGTCGAAAAGTCTTTCACTTCTACTACGGGTCTAGCAAGATCTGCCTCTGTCATCTTATACGGCACTTTGACAGTGAGGGAGATCTCATAAACCTTTTTAACCATACCAGCATCCATGAAAATTATTGTATCCAAAATTTGTGGTATCATGCCTAATTCTATTCTACCAATAAATCTTTGCACCGCATCCAAAGGTTTACTTGCATGTATTACGCCTATCATTCCCACCCCTGCTAACTTCATGTCAGAAAATACCTGAAAATCTCTGTATCGTCTAATCTCATCAAATATCGTATAATCAGGACGTACAAGTAGTAAAATATCAACAGCATTCTCAAAACTTCCCTCGAGAGGCCCATATTGAGTTACCTCCTTTGGTACCTGCAAATCTCTAGGAGATTCAAATGTCTTTACGATCTTATTTTGGGTAACATAAAATTCTGCAAGACTGCTTGCTAGAGTACTCTTGCCGGATCCGGGCGGCCCTGCTATAATTATTCCCTCTACGTCTGACGTCAATCGAGTTAATAGCTTTTCACTGAGTCCATAGTCTTCTAATGTTAACTTTGCAATTGGCTTGACGATTGTAATTTCTTGTCCGCCTGAAAAAGGTTCTTTAGTAATGGCAATTCTAAAATTACCCAACTGGATGACAGTTGCTCCATCCTTGTTAATTTCAAAGAATCCTTTCCTTGAGTGTGATTGCTCTAGAATTTCCTTTGTAATTGCATAAATTTCTTCAGCCGCAAGGATCTTTTCCTCCAAACGTACTAATTTTAAATTACCAGGTACGCCTTTTTTTGCAATTGGATAAGTACCCTCCTTAAGATGAACGCTCATTGTATCATTATCAAAATATTTTTCAAATTGTAACTTTGAATTCTCTTTAGACGAACTTATATGAATTGACTTAATTCCATGTGCTTCTGACACCAGGTGTTGAACGTAGTCGCACGTTATCAATGTGGCATCTTTTTCTAAAGCTATGTCTTTTATTATGGCATCTATTCTCCCATGTTTGGCCAGCCTGATTTCCTCCATTGTTGGTCTAGTTCCGGTAAATTCCAGATTTATCTTTCTAGTTTTGCATACATCTCTTATCCTCTTTATTTCAAGCAATCCTTCTATTCCTTGTGACTTGTTAGTCGATGCCTGAGCTTGAAGTTCGTCGAGAACGGCTACGGGTATTATTATTTGGCTGTTTTGTTCGATTTTGTCTCGTATGATATCTGGAACTTTTCCATCAATTATCACACTGGTATCTAAGACGAATTTGTCAGTCATCTGAAATAGTATAGAGATTATAGATTAATGTGTTTTTTTATAAAATTGGAAAATATGGCAAATTGTAAAGCTTGTCCCTCTTATTCTTAAGATTCGTCAACATAAAATATAGTTTGATTGTTTCCACTATTCGGATCTGAAAGAATGCTTGATATCATTTTAGTAATTTTTGCTTCATTTGTAGGCCCACCTTCTATATTGCCAGGGAGCAATAAATATTGTCTTATATTTGATTTTACAACATCTCGCAATTCTTGATTAACAGTAGCGTTGAATGGTCTCAGGGCACCGCGAAATATTTCTGATCTTGCCCTAACCACTCCGGATATTTTACCTCCAGCAGGAGAGTCAGGTCCGACAATAATTACTGATCCGCTCGAACCAGTAAATAAGGAAGGCTCATTTAATGCTCCTTCTGGAGACATGTTGATTACTGATTCCCTGGTAATCAACGCAGGCGCAAACAAGAACTTCTCAACTAGTCCATCCCATTGCTTTCTATTAAGAGAGTTTAACGCTACCTCGTAATCATATTCACCGGTCATCAGTACTACTCCGTCTATTGCGGAGAACTTTTGACGGATTACTTTAAATATTTTCTTTACATCAGTTTCACTAGATAAATTTACAGAATGAGAATGTAGATCCTTATAGTAACTCAAATCTTTAGAATCATTCGTCAGGACTACTAATTGTTTTGACTTATTTACAAGGAAATCTGCAATTGATTTTGCTCGTCTGTGATTTTTTTCCGAAGATGAATTTATTATCAATACGATGACTTTACTCGACAGATCAATTTTGTTTTGTTGAAGATAAGTTCCAATTATCGGTCTCGTGGGATAAAATACTCTGTCATTCGGAACAATCTTCCCATTTAATAATTTGCTCATCTTTTCAGACGACAAGTTTACTACCATGTCTGCGACTTGTTCCTGAGAAAGAAATTCCTTGTCAACTATCATTTTTTTTGTATTGAGCTGTATTTTTTCGGCAATTTCCTGTGTCTTTGATAAAAGCTCTCTAAGTGTAGAGCTAAGGTTTGTCTTGTGATCCTCATTCTTAGCCTTTTCACTAAACAGCTCTTGTATGACCGAAACGATCTCAGTGTCAACCTTTGTCTGGTCCTCGCCTAAGACATTCAAAAGTCGTTGCAATATTTTCTCTATCTCAGTAGATGATAATCCGGGAAAGCCTCCGATGCGCAAAAATTCTGCAGCTGCTTTCGGGTATACGGTTTTATAGATGCGGTCTGAATGAACCGGACCCGGATTAGTTGCAACTGATTCGATTCCGTCAGGAACCAATTCCCATGCGAATGCTTCGGCCAACCTGTTTTTTGCGCCTTGTGCACTAGTGTAAGGTGTTCTAAACCTATATGGCCGCTGCTCATACTTATTTTCTTCTGTGAAGAAAGTGGATATAGTTATTATTTTAGAGCCCTTTTTCATGTTTTCAATGCATTTGATGGTAGTCCAAAATGTACCTGTTAGATGAATCATTATACACTCTTTGAATTCAGAAAAATTAGAGTTCGTGAAAAGCTTTACTGGGCCTGAAACTCCAGCATTGTTTACAAGAATGTCCACAATTCCTATTTCTTTTGATATAGTACTGAACATATTTGTTATTGCTGCTTCATCAGAAACATCAACACCCGGGAATATTCTGATTTTTGCCAAGCTACCTGAGGTTGCGATTATGTTTTCCAATTCAGATTTGGTTTCTTCTAAAGGTTCTTTTCTTCTTCCTAGTAAAATAATGGTTGCTCCATTTTCAGCAAATTTCTTCGCAATAGCTTGGCCTATTCCAGTGCCACTGCCAGTGACTAGTACAACTTTATCAGCAAATTTAAAATCCCTATCCATCTATTCTACCACCTCCTGTTGGCATAAGTTGATGGCATTTTAATACACTATTAAATTTAGCTAAGATGAGCACATCTTGGTCGCAAATATTCAAAAGAATTCGAGATGAGAAAACAAGTCTATTCACACAATTTATTTAAGAGTACAAAATTACAAAATATATGAACGATGAAGCTCAGACAAAGGATTCATTTAACATCCATGATGATGATGAAGAGGAGCCTGAAACTACCAAGAATTCAAGCCTAAATGAAATTTTTGCCTCACAAATTCAAAAGAGTGGGGTTGCTGCAGAGCCAATCCCAATAGGTTCGTTGAAGTTGGAGCGTGAAGATTATTATAACAATGACATCGGATCCAACCCTCGGTTTATTACCAATCGTGGATGTATCAAGCTAGAGGACAAAGAAATTAGTATGATCCAAATAATTCAACTAAACTAGCCGTAATCCACTTTTAAAATGATATCTCAATATGAAACATAGCTAAAACCCTCTGAATGAAACATAAAAGCTCTTCATGCTCTCCACCAATCGAAACTAAGAAAATAAACTTTCCGAGGTTTCAAAGAGGTAATAGCCAAAATAAATTGCTTCTTTACAGTAGTGGCCAACCTTCCAGCCAAAACTATCCCTGTAGCTGTGATATCTTGTTGTTTGTCTACCACCTGCACCAGATATGGTGCATGGTCAATTCCAGGACCATGTTCATATATAGCGAAGTCACACCCAAATTTGATACCCGGCGATACAATATATCCCAAATCTCTTAACTTCTTAAATGCCAGATACTTAATATCAAAATCCAAATATTGTTTTCTGCAAATTTCTTTCATATCCTTTAAAGTTATTCTTTCTCCATTGACATCATTTACGGACAATAATTTGGAGTCAATCAGATAACACCCTTCAATTAAATCAAGTACGAGGGGAGTTTTAAAATCAACTCCCTTGGGTTTGTTAACCCCAAGAGGTTTTCCATAATAACCGAGAGAAAAAATTGATCTTGAGGCCTCTACTTCCCATATAATTATTCTGCTCTCTACTATAGTCCCAGAAATTGAACTCATTACATACTCAACGCGAGTATTGTTAGAGAATCTGAAGCGGCTTGACATTTATCCGCCATCCCTTCGATTCCCTCTACTGCGTCCTTGACTAGAAGTAGATCTTTCGTATTTGGAATTTCGTTTAGTGCTTTGATCACAACTTTTCTGTAAGAATTGTCGACTTTTCTTTCAATGCTTTGTACCTCTTGTGCAAGCTCAATAGTGCTTGAGGGGTTTATGCTTAGTGCCCGAGCCATTTCATTTAACTTAAAAATCGCCTCTACTACCATATTGATAAGTTCGCTGATATCCTCGTCAAATTTGCCTTTTTTTAACGTGTTTATTTTAATATTTGAGAGTCTGAATGCTATTCCAGTGATATATCCGGCTATATCATCAATTATGTAGGCAGTTCTTAGAACATCCTCTCTGTAAACCATGAGGCTTCCAGTATCAGAAATCTCTCGAGTCATCTTTCTTCTAAGATTTTCTACTTCTTCGCCAGCATTTTTCATTCTAACAAGAGATAATTCGGTTTCCTTGTCGGTCCCCTTTATTATTGAATCTGTAAGTGACGATAGATCTCTTGCTGCATTTAGAATATGAGTAATTTCATCGTGTAAAACGGCCAGTGCCTTTCTTTTAGCCTGTACTTCCAATTCCCCGTTATACATACACTGATTAAAAATGCCCAGACATTTTTAATTCTTTTCAAATTCTTTTTGTACGTAAAGAATTAGAGCTTAGAAAATGACTACTAAATTTCATGGATTGGGTACATTAAAAAATGGATTTTGGGCTATTAACTTGTACGGTTTGCCCACGTCACCACGGTGAACGTACTAACTGCAGATCCAATCATCCCTGCTATCAGTGCACCTATGACAGCCTGGTTGACAAATTTTGGCATCGACGTTGCAAACCAATCTGCAATTCCAGGCAATAAAAGATATCCTACAAAGCCAACACCAAATCCTATCAACCAAAATACGAAGACTGCAAATCCCCTAGACAGATTTCTTCCTCTCCATAACAGTTATTTCTATAATCATGACACTCTGGAAATTCATAGCAATTTTTGCAAAAAATGTATTAAATTGCGATTGTCAAAAAATATGAATTTGATACGTCATTGATTTGCTGTATATGTTGAAAATCTTATAAAATTGGGAAAATAATCATGACACGAACCTTAGAAACTAGATTTTCAATTGAAATTCAAACTTATTTAAGCGGATATTTTAGATACTAAAGTAATTGAGATTGATACTGATAGGTTTTGGAGTGGTTGGCCAGAGCTTTGTTAAATTATTGTTATCCCATTCAACTGATCTGTATAATGAGTATGGAATAAAACCCAAAATAGTTGCATGTGCTGATCATGGGGGAATAACAATTTGCAATCAAGGTTTAGATCTGGAAAGATTGCTAAATGTAAAGAAGAAAAAAAATTCGGTTAAGGAGTATAATAGTTCTATTATCGAATCAACCGGAATTATGGATATTGTAGAAAACATGGACGCGGAAGTAGTTATTGAATTAACTCCGACAAATATTATAAATGGTGAACCAGGTAGGTCTCACATCATTACTGCAATGAAGTCAGGCAAAAACGTAATAACCGTAAACAAGGGACCCCTTGCCTTAGAGTTTCCTTCGTTGATGGAATTGGCAAAGTACAACAGGATTGCATTTAAATTTAGTGGGACTGTTGGAGGTGGGACACCAATACTAGAATTTGCAAAAAGGTGTTTGAATGGCGATAGAATACTATCCTTTGAAGGTATCCTTAACGGAACGACCAATTACATTCTAAGCAAAATGTACGAAGGATTGAATTTTTCAGAGGCTCTCATGGATGCTTCAAAAAGAGGCTTCGCAGAGAAAGATCCAACACTAGATATTGATGGGTATGATGCAGTCGCTAAATTAGTAATTGCATCAAACTTTGTTATGAACTTGAAATCAACTATGGATGATGTTAAGAGAATTGGTATTAGGGAGGTACAAGCCACGGATGTTTACAATGAACGTAAAAAAGGAAATGCCATAAAGTTAATTGCTGCTTGTGATGGAAAAAAGTTAGTTGTTGGTCCCAAACCGGTCTCGACAAAGGATCCAATTTGTGTGAACGGTACGCTCAATGCGATTACATTTACATGCCAACATTCAGGTCAACAAACAATTATCGGTAAAGGAGCTGGCGGCTTGGAAACCGCAAGTTCAATCTTGCGAGACCTAATCGATATTAGATGCCAGATGATAAGTGTTTAATACTCTTTTTTTAGATGTGCTTGGTGAAGATATAGTAGGAACAGAAGAGGGGGTATTAGGCCTTTTTTCTTTCATCTTATGCACTCGTAATAGCTCTGGTACGCTGGGCAGCATTTTAATTTAGTATTCAATTATGATCGTTTTTTCTTTCGACTGATTTTTTTAACCATTATTTTTTTCTAGCAATCCGTGCCTGGTTCGGTGCTTGCACAAGATACAAAAAACGACCTTCAAACAAGCCTAATTTAATATAGCTCTCATGGTCATTTGCATCTAGAGCACAGTAAGTTATGTTCTCTTTTTCAGGATTTACCCTTATTTCCACATAATCCAAGTACCAGGTATTACATGACTCTGGTTTGGTTTGCCCTCCCCACCTAATATCTGATTCAACACGAACATAGACAGGATAAAAATGTAAAGTTTCAGTTTTGATTAGGTAATGACTCGAGTCTCCAGCACCAATATATTCTGAATTTTTGGGAAGGGTGCCTGGGTATATCGCCAATTATGTAAGTTCTATCATCTTCCCTTTCATAATCATCAAAATCCCGTTGAGATTCAATATAAAATTCTTTTCCACCTATTCCAACATAGACCTCTAAATCGATTCCTGCACCTATAATGTCAGCCGTTTTAGATCGAATTAGATTGTTTCTACGTTTGACATAAAATCAGAACAAACAACATTTGTATAAATTGATATCTGATTGAACCTCATTAATTTCGCATGTCATTGCATTTTGGGATTTGAATAATGGCTTGCTTGTGAAGATGATTTTTGGCCGGAATCTTCCAAAACTTTAGATATTCGCCTATGAGAACTAGTGTGAGTGACTATACCTCTCTTACTATTCATTACAAGTATCACATTCTCATTATTGTGGATACAAGATTTTGCTACCGCAGAGATTACGGTGACTCCACCTTCAAATTGGCAAGGGAATCCAACTAATAATTCAACTGCAATGGCATGGTTGGAAAACTCTACAAAAAGTGTACTTGTAATTTATAAGGTTCCTGACAGTCTGTCATTCCCGTTAATATTTGTGGGTCCATTCATGAGTCAATTTTTAGCAAATCAAGGTGTATTAGAATCTGCAGCTCAGGCATCATTTGGCCATGGAAATCATGGCTATAGATATTTGCTCAATCTTTCTTCTCCCTCAAAACTGCTCAATTCTTCCTCTGGATTACTACCAGAAGGTGGTGTTTTTGGCAAGATACCAAAGGAGACAGATGTTCCTTATAAAGGAATGTTATTTATAACTGAGAAACATGGCAACTTATATGCAATACTTTTTGGGAGTCCGAAAGGGAGTTTTGATTATGTACTAAACGCGATCAAGCCAACTATTGATTCAATTCAATTCGCCAATTCCACGAACCCATAATCAGCTATAGTAAAGAAAACAAAAACCGAAGTCTATTCTATTCTATTTTAATTATATTTGATTAATTCAACTCAAATTGGTTAAGAGTAGACCAGCAACTTACAGCACTTGACAGAATTAGTTTTCGATAGGGACTTTATTTAGGAATACCAATTTTAAAAACTAAATGATAAAAAGGCTAAAAATGCCAGAGGATTCCAGATATTTTCACATCATTTTCTGTGTGCATTTATAATGCATCTGTTGCAGTGAGGCCATTTGGTTTTTATGCTTTCGTTCCGTTGTCAGTTTATCTGTTCTATAATAATTATGATCCATTCCTTGTGGTAAAAGTATATATTTAATTCGCATTTATTAATGAAGACGATGCTATAATTTACAATGGATTTTTGGTCCCTGATTAAGGATTATGCTCTCACAATAACAACTGCTGGAGTAATAGTTGCTTTATTCATTTCCTTACTTACCCTTATTTCTCAGAAGAGGCACAACAATTACCAAAGACTAATCGAAGTGTATACGATGGTTAAAACGATCGAGGAGAGAGAAGCCAGAAAGAATGTTTACGATGCATTCAGGATCTTTACGGAACGCCATTATAAGAATGGCCTAAAAATTAGTGGTAAGATGTATTTTGCTAAGAACTTGATAAAATTTAAAGGTGATGCATTCCTTGACATTTTCCGAGATCCTGTTGTTCTTGATGAGTTAAAAATAAAAGAATTTGAACTGCAACAGGATGTGGAAAGAGTAAGGGCCACATTTGACCATATTGGTGCATTATTTGCAAGTGGCCTTATCGAAAAAAAACTAATATTAAATGCCTTGTGGGGAACCGGTCGAGTTTGTTGGATCTGTCTTGCCCAAAACATTTTCATAGAACGGGACAAAAGACAAACTGAATTCTATTTGAATAATTTTGAAAACTTTTTTTATGAAATTGAAAAATATAGAAACCGACATAGACCCATATTAGAGCCAGTAGAACCATTTGAGTTCTATCTTTGCCATTGTATTTGATAGCCTAAGAGGCTAATGACCTAATTGTTCCATTTCTATTTTGAATTGCTTGTGATTTTCATCAAGCATTTACAAATTAAAGGCATTCGCAATTAGCAATAGTTTTCAAAAATATCTATATGTTAACCATTATATGGTATCGTTCTAATCAACCCAATAAAAGCAGTATTAGGAACAAATTCGAATCTAGATTATATTAATATTCAATTTGACAATATATCAGGATATTATAATGACTTACAAGGAGAGTAACTTTTCCAATACTGAATTTATCATCATTAGGTCATTTGACAAAAATCTTCTCTTCTCTATAAGCCTACGCTTCATTAGGCGTACATAGCTTGGAGAATATATTTTTTGAAGTTTAGCAACATTCCACTCGTCAAGTTCTTTGATAAACCCTCTTTCTTTCACACCTAAACAAGATGGCATAGTTTATCCTATAGATTGAAACAAATACCTTATTACACTTAACTAAATTCATTACACTTAATATCTGGTAATCGTTGATTATACATTTACGTGAAGGCAATCTTTTTCATTTCATGAGCCACAAATGCAATACACGGACTAGTGATTTGATATATTCACCTATCTTCAGTCAAGTCAGTACATTGTCCTTAAGATTTGGATTATCCCAAGCTAAATTCAAATTACTTCATGTTGCATTTTCGACTGGCTAATATGGGATTTCGAATATTGGACTGATTATGCCCAACTTTTCTGACAAATATGTGTAAATAATACAAAATACGCCATAAATTACGATTTACCGCAACAGGCATAAGTACGAGTAAATCTTAGAATTTGAATAAAAATTAAATTATATAAGATACATTTATCAGTAATATTGACTCAGGTTATAACTAACGAAGTGAAGAGATTACGTCAGGATTTTCTGAATGTAAGAAAAACTACTTCAATTATATTTGAACCAATTTCCATAGAAGACGCAGTAATGCAATCTGATCCCTTTGGAAGTACGCCAAACTGGCATATTGCTCACGTTACGTGGTTTTTTCAAAAAATTCTAGAAAAATACAAACAAGACATCAGTGCTAATTCAATCAATACAGATTACCTTAATTCATATTACCAACGTTATAGCAAGATCTTGCCAAAAACAGAAAGGGGAAAATATCCAAGACCTAAAGTTTCTGAGACTCTGAAATATCGAGTCATGATTGAAGATTTGTTTTTAGAATTTTTGGACTACATCGAAAAGAACAATTCATTGATACATAATTAGCATATGACATAGAATTAGCAAATCAACATGAAATGCAACACCAAGAGCTTTTAGTTTATGATCTTCAACATTATTTCCAGAAATTTGAAGATCCTAGCGATAATTATGAGCCAAAAATCATAAAAAGAAACAATACTCTGATCGATAGTGGTAATATTGGTAATATCCAGGACGAAATGATAAAAATACCTGGAGGCATTTACGAACTTGGATTTCCTAGAGATGACTTTTGTTATGACAATGAACTTCCAGAACATAAGACATATCTAAATCCCTATGAAATTGACAAATATCCAGTCGTGAATAGAGAATTTATTGAGTTTATTGATGCAGGAGGATATCAAAATTATAGATTTTGGTTATCGGATGGATGGGATCTTGTGAATGAAAAACAATGGAATGCACCTCTTTATTGGAGAAAAATCGATGGACAGTGGTACAAGAAAGATTTTAGAGGACTGAATAAAGTTTCACCATATGAACCTGTAACTAACGTGAGTTACTTTGAGGCAGACGCATATTCAAAATGGGCAGGAAAAAGATTACCAAATGAGGCAGAATGGGAGAAGGCTGCTAGCTGGAATGATGATTTAAAGCGAAAGACGACATATCCTTGGGGAGATGATTTGCCATCGGACTCTACTGCAAATTTATTAGAATCATGGACATGGGCCCCTTCTCAAATTGGATCATATCCATTTGGAAAAAGTCATTATGGTTGTCACCAGATGATTGGGGATGTATGGGAGTGGACTTCATCAGAATATGTTCTGTATCCCGGATTTCGTTCCAAATTCTCAGAGTATACAGACAAATGGGCCATCAACCAGAAGGTGTTGCGCGGAGGTTCATTTGCCACTCCTATAATGCAAATCAGAAATAGTTATAGAAATTACTTCAAGCCACACGAAAGGATTCCTTTTTCAGGGTTTCGTTGTGTTAGAGACCTTCTTTAACAAAATAAGAGAATATTGTTTCTCTGGATCAGTAAAATTCTTTATCACTTCAAGGCCAGCATTTTTCACCAGGGCTTTGAGCCTATTTTCGGTAAATTTATAAGAATTTTCTGTATGGATAGTTTCACCCTTTTTGAAATAAAATGTTCTCCCAATAGATCCTATTATTACATGTTGATCTATCTTTGACTGCAAGTGCATTTCAATTCTATGTTTGCGGATATTGAAAAATGACTTGTGTTCAAAAGTTGAAAGTTTAAACTTCCCGGCTAGTTCTCTGTTAATTCTGGACAAAATATTCAAATTAAATTTTGCCGTTACCCCTTTCTTGTCATTATATGCACTTTCCAAATCTATTTTATTTTTCTCAAGGTCGAATCCAATCAACAATGCGTCTCCTTTTCGCAAATTCCTCCTTAATGCGTAAAGAAAATTCTTCAATTCTTCCGGATCAAAATTTCCAATACTTGACCCCAAGAATAGTATTAATTTTCGTTTGGGAATGTTATCATGCTTTTTCATATACTCATCTATTTTTATTAAACCTGATAAGTAATCTGAACAAAGTCCAAACACTTGTAAATTTGCATATTCTCTAATAAGATCCCTGATTGAACTTTCTAGCATTTTTAGAGAAACATCTATTGGAAAATAACAAACCCTCTTCAAGGTTGAAATAGATGGTTCCAATAAAATTCTGGTTTTGGTGGAATTGCCATTGCCCAATTCAATAATACTTATTTGGTTTTCTCCAATCAATCTGATAATTTCATTCACAGATTTTTTCAAGATTAGTAATTCAGTTCGATTAAGATAGTATTCAGGTTGGGCGCAAATTTCTTCGAATAATTTCGATCCATTTTTGTCATAAAAAAATTTAGGTGAAATATGCTTCTGTTTAGCATTTAATCCGCTTTCAACGTCCATTGCAAATTCGTTATTTGCCTTAAGTTGTTCAACGTTATGAATTAGCAAGCCTTTGGTAGATACCTCCTTAGAAGATATAAATTATAATTTGTGATCATCTTATTAGCTTGTCATTATTTAGACAAATCTTTAAGATATTGTAGACTTGTGAATATGTCATCTTTATAGCAGGTATTCTGAACAGTAGGCTCGAAGGTAAGAAATCTAGAATATTTTATTTTCTTGAGCGCTTTTGTAACGGTCTCAAAATTTATGTGAGCGAATCCTGGCATTTTCCTATTGTTATCAGATATGTGAACATGCTTTAACAATGTCTTTGAATTTATAATGGCATCATAAATCGAATCTTCCTCTATGTTCATATGGAAGGTATCTAATAGGATGCCCACATTTTCTTCGTTTACTCGATCAACAATGTATTTTGCATCCTCAGAATTGGTACAAATAGGGGTGCTGTAACGATTCAATGGTTCAATAAGCAGCTCTACTCCATAGTTGCCGGCATACTTTGCTAAATGGCGTAACGGTTCTATGGTTGAGTTAACTAATTTTCTTTTCTCATCACTTAATAAAACTTTATGATTGCCATCTGAAATCAAAGGTACCTCACTGAACAAACATATATTAAATGTGTTACCGCCTAGAGTATGGCAAAGGACAATGCATTTCTTGATGTATTTCTGGACGGCCCTGAATGAATCTTTATTTGATGTAATTAGGTAGCGGAGTTTGTGACCACCATTGCTGAGACCCCACATTCCAGTTACTCCAGAAACCTTCATTGAGAAGGAACCAAGTAGATTTGAGAATTTCTTAACATCAATTATATCAGGTTCACCATAAACTTCCACAGTGTCGAACCCTTGATGATTCAAATTTTCAAGGCTCTTTTCCAAAGGTTCCAAATCTCTAAAAGATGATAACGTTATAGAGTACTTCCAGGACATGTCAATCGGTTAATATATTATAATAGGCTCTTAAGATATTTGCCAATGGTAACGATACTCAAATTTTCACTCTCATTTGTTGCAGAAATATTTTTCTTATTCGACACATAGACTGGCTTAGGCTCATCTCCCGATGGTAATCTGCCATGTGAACCTTTAACAATTTACCATCACATGGTATAGATTTCGTTACAGGATCAAAAAATAATTCAACAGGATCATAACCCGGCTTCCTATGAATATCAACCTTCTTGGCAAAGGTTGGAGCTTTAGTTGGATCAAACCACCAATAATAGCTGAACCATTTATCTGCATTTGACACAGCGATTAAATCACCACTCCGCTGATGGTTAATTCTCATCTTTCGTTTCAATTCCCCATCTAATGTGATGTCCACCCCTTTTATTCCTTCTAAAATTTTTTTCACTGAATTTGTGTAGTTTTCTTTAACATAAATATGGGCTATTTGATGGTCTACCATTGCAAACGCCTTGCTATACTCAAGATCTAAGTATTCTATACCTTCAATATCCCTCACAGATAGAAGATCATTTTCTCTAAAAATTTTATTTAAAGAAATGTCAGATTTGACATTTGTGAATGCATACTCAGAAAAAATGATTATTTGAGTATCTTCTGATATCCCAATATCAGTTACTTTCTTGACTAGTCTCCCAACTAAATCGTCAACAAATCTCAGGTCATCTTTTAAATTATTATAGGCAATCCCGTTTCTCTGAAGAGCGTAATCTAGGTGAGGGATATATGTAAACAAGTAGTTAGGCCGTTCCTCTTCTAATACAAATTCTGTTGCCAACTCTATCCACTCACTTGATTTTTTAGAAACAAGGGGACCCCAGTACCATGACAAATCAAATTTTCCTATTTTTCGTGATAGCTTATCATAGAATCCTGGTGGTTTATTATAACACCACATTATCATTCTCTCATCCATATGCAAGGGGCGAGGAGTTAATACAATATCGGCATTACAATACATTGTATTTTGCCAAAACAAAACGGCTGTTTTCAAACCACTACCATGTCTCTTAGCTATATCCCAAATTCTGTCAGCTTGAACCAGATTGCTTGATTGTTCCCAAAATGAAACGGCGTATTGTTGTCGGTCATACAATCCATTCGAAATAATTCCATGAATTTCAGGATATGAGCCGGATAGTAAGCTACTCTGTACCGTACATGTTACTGCAGGGAATACTGTTTCTATATCCCTTGTTTCCCCAGTTTTTGAAATATCAAATATGTTTGGAGTTACGGTTTCAGAAATGTGTTTCTTTTCTAAACCTACAATATCTATGACAATTATATGTTTAGCCATGAAAGTAATTCAAATTATCGAGAATTTAATTCTAATTATATTTTTCCTAGGTCATGTACATTTTTCTTGCCAGAATCAGCAATGGAGCGAGTAATACCAGTACAACCAGACCCATCTCAATTCCTACTATTCCACTTAGAAATGTCGAGTCTAGTACAATAATTGACATAATCATGTTTTTTACCATACGTTGAATTCCTACTGAATCATTCTTTTGAAATTTGTAAAATGTTATGCCCATAATAAACGAAAAGAACACCAACATAATTAGAGACTCATATTTGAAAAGTCCTGCAAATGAGAAAAGTACAATTAGAAAAATAATAGCGGCGACTATGGCTGGAATAAGTAATAGTTTTGAATCTTTCGGAAATTCGTGTACTTCGTATCTGCTTATGATTCCTATCAAACTCACGTAGACAAATGTCATTGACAGCACAAATGTTAGAATTATAAATTGAGGATAGCTACCAATATTGCCGAAATCTACACTTGCTCCCAGCAATACATTCATAACTCTTGCGGCGCCTATTGTAAATGGACCAGCTCGTGTTTTCTTTAAGATTTTATCATATCCAAATATAGTAATCAATAATATTGAGGAAATAACAAAAGTTGTAATATTGATTATAAAGGACAGGGCTAAAGCCAGAGTTGAAAATGTGACGACAAGACCGATAGCTGCCCTTCTTGAGACCTTACCTGAGGCCAGAGGTCTGTCAGGTCTTTCTTTCTTATCAATACTATAATCACATAGATCATTTAGAATGAGACCGACACAATAAAGTAAAATGGAAGTTGTTACCAGAAGCAGTATCTGAACATATGATGTCATAGTCATTGATGACACCATAAAATAACCCACCAACACGTTGGAAGGCAGCGTAAACAGATTTGGTAGTCTTACTAGAATTAGGTAATCTTTGAAATTAAATGTTTGCATAAATTTCACGGGTCATAAATACGGTGAATAAATAAATGGAAANTCATNATATTGTGGGACAATTCAAATCATTTCTTACCTAAATAAAGTCTAGCGATTTAATAAATTTCAATGCTTTATTTGCAACAAACGCCGGACAATCCTGATATGGATACAGTTCTACTGTTACAAATCCATCATAACCAATATTTTTTAATGATTTAAGGACAGAATCAATATCTATTGCACCTTCGCCAAGCATAAGGTGGGAATGAGTTCTATCTGCTGCTATATCTTCTAAATGGACATGATGAATATACTCCGATAATCTGTAAATGACCTCTGATGGATTTTCGCCCACGCAAAATGAGTGTCCAATATCAAAATTTAATCCAATATATTTTGAATCAAAATTTTTAATAAACTTAATGAATTCTTGGGAATTTTCAATTAAAAGCCCTGGCTCTGGTTCTATGAGCAGTGTAACATTTTCCTCTTTTGCTGTATCTAGTATCTCATATATTCCATTTTCAAAGATTTTCAATTGGTCAGATACGTCCAATCCTTGATTTATAACTGGACCTCCCGGTTCGGTTGAGATGGTACTTGCACCCAATTTCCGGGCCAATTTTATGCAGTCTATTGTATGTGCAATCCGCATTTTACGAGAGTCAGAGTTAGTTTCGATCCATGAGGGATGATAAGTATCTCCTATTGCAAAGAGCGTAAACGCGTTTAAATTGGAAATTGTTATTTCAAATTTTGAAAATAACTGCTTAATTTCCTTGATATCGGTATTAGTAAGTGTTTTGGGATATGCATGTGGAATATCACAGAGTATCTCGATTCCATCATACCCAATCTCGTATATGGTATTTATTGCATCTTTCAATGAATATTTTTTAAATGCGTTTGTACTAAATGCAAATTTCATAACTTTTATTA
>ARCol0yngRDRAFT_1000088_pt1 | contig 17170 bp, 18 predicted proteins | sample AraColrhizospDNA_FD_9197 | JGI IMG/M metagenome (IMG submission 9197) | reverse complement strand
ATGGGCACATGCGACGGCGCGAGTTCATCACCCTGGTTGGTAGCTCGGCGGTGTGGCCGCTTGTAGCGCGCGCGCAGCAGCCCGAATCTATGCGGCGCATCGGTGTGCTTATGAACACGGCCTCTGATGATCGAGAAGGTCAGGCCGGCCTAGCTGCTTTCAGCCAAGCCCTGCAAAAATTGGGTTGGACCGTCGGCCGTCAAGTGCAGATTGACACCCGCTGGGGCGAAAATAATGAAGATCTTGATCGCAGATATGCTGCGGAATTGATTGCGCTTAGACCGGACGTTTTCTTGGCGAGCGGCAGTCTGAGTGTCGCGGCGTTGAAACGCGTTACGGGCACTGTGCCAGTCGTGTTTGCGACCGTTGCCGACCCTGAAGGCGGTGGCTTTGTCGAAAGTTTGTCTCGGCCAGGCGGCAACGTTACAGGCTTTATGCTGTACGAATATAGCTTTAGTGGGAAATGGCTGGAGCTCCTCAAGGAGATTGTGCCAAACCTAGCACGAGCGGCCGTTCTTCGCGATTCCGTCAACCGCTCTGGGATTGGCCAATTCGCTGCCATACAATCTGCGGCGCGGCCACTCGGCGTAGAACTGCGGCCGGTCGATACACGCGATAACAACGAAATTGAACGAACTCTCGCGGCTTTCGCTCGCTCTCCGAATGTCGGCCTGGTTGTGACCCCAAGCGCGACAGTAGCTGTTTATCGACATGCGATTATCACCCTTGCGGCCCGGTACAAGCTGCCCGCAGTTTACGGTTTCCGACGCAATGTCACGGACGGCGGCCTGATTTCCTACGGCCCTGATCGGGTCGACCTATTCCGACGCGCGGCGGAATACGTTGATCGTATTCTCAAGGGCGAGAAGCCAAGCGACATGCCCGTACAAGCGCCGACTAAATTTGAACTAGTCATCAACCTCAAGACCGCCAGGGCACTCGGTCTCACTGTGCCGCCAGCGCTGCTCGCCCGCGCCGATGAGGTGATCGAGTAAGAGCCATGTCCGCTTCTGGCCCAAAGCGGACGTCCACTCTTGCACCGCACATGTCCGCTCACGGGGGTAAAGCGGACGTGACGTTCGCAGCGCAAATGTCCGCTTCTGTGTCAACGAGCACAGATTAGCATTAGAACAAATCTAATCTTTCTCTCATCTGTTGACTCGATTGCTTTGTCGCGCCCAATAAAGACGCGAAAGCAATTTGTTCAGAGACTGACTTGCCATGCGTCTCAGTGTCAAACGTGACTTTCTTGTGAAGAGATTAACTTCATTCAATCGTCTGCAAACGCCAAATGTTTACAGTGTTATCGCTGGCACTTTGATTGCCCTGAGCAACGCTGGCGCGGCGCGAGCGCAAGATGGATTTTATGAAGTCGAGACGAAATACATCTTCGGATTTACGGAAGGCTCCGGCATCGGTCTCGAAGGCGAAAAAGAATTCTCGACGGAGACCGTCGCGCGGATTGGCAAGGCCGACGGTCGGTATTGGGCAAGTGAGACAAAACTCGAATACGAGTTCACGCCAAACCAATACGTGCAGTTCGAACTGGGTCCATTGGTCTCCACGCATAAAATCAAAAACGCTACCGACCTGGACAATCGCAACGACGTCGCTATGAGCGGGTTTTTTGGCGAGATGCGTTATCTGGTGCTCGAGCGCAACGCGTCCTCACCGTTGGCTGTGACCCTGTCGGCAGAGCCCGAATGGCACCGTATCGATGAGACCAGCGGTACGCACGTAACGAATTTGGGTCTGGAGCTGAAGGTTAATGCCGATCTTGAGCTCATCAAGAACCGCCTCTTTCTTGGCGGCAATCTGCTCTACGAGGTGGAGGGTACAAAAGATCCGGACCACATTGGCGCGGGGTGGGAAAAGGAATCCATCGGCGGCGTTTCGGGAGCGCTATCCTATCGCGTTATCCCTGCGGTGTTTATTGGCGTCGAGGCCTGGTATCTACGGCACTACGACGGAAGCTTTTTTAATGCATTTACTGGTGACGCGGTCTTTATCGGCCCGACTCTTTACGCCCAACTCGGACGCAAAGCGTTCATGACTGCGGCCTGGAATGCGCAGGTGTCCGGCCACGATGTGGATGTATCCGGCTCAAAGCTGAATTTCGGTGAATTCACGCGATCCCGCGCCAAGCTGAAATTTGCTGTTGAGTTTTAAAGGAGCGACGCAGATGGTGCGAATAGGGACACGAATTGCGATTGTTACCTTACTGGTTACGGGTACTTGTCTGCCTGCGAACGCGCAACAATCGACATCGGTTACCGTCAATTACAGAAATCATCGTTTCCAACCGGCGGAAATCCAAGTGCCCGCTAACGTTCCTGTTCAACTGCGGCTGAAGAACCTTGATTCAACCCCCTTGGAGTTCGAAAGCGTTAGCCTGCGCGTGGAAAAGGTGGTGACGGGAAATAGTGAAGGTGTAATTCGTATTCGAGCGCTTGCCCCCGGGCGTTATGAGTTTTTCGACGACTTCCACCCAGAAACACGCGGCGTGCTGGTTGCTAAATAGCGCTGGAATGATCGCTATTGGCCAATGAGCTATTGCACTGCGCATGTCTGCTTTTGGCCCCTAGCTGACATTTCCGGATAAGCGGTCAATGCCGCTTTCGGGGTAGAACGGACAATTCTCGCTGCTGTCCAACCCTGTTCGAGTGGAGAAAAATCAAATGTTTATTGTCCTACTTAGATTTTCTGACAACAAAGGCCGAGCCAGCCAATTCATGGAAGGCCATAAAGAATGGATCAAGCGCGGTTTTGATGACGGCGTATTTTTGTTGGTCGGGAGTCTTCGGCCTAATTTGGGCGGCGGGATTATGGCGCATAATACTGCGCTGCCAGATCTTCAAAACAGGGTGAACGAGGATCCGTTTGTCGCAGAAAATGTTGTTATCGCGGAAATTCTTGAACTTACCCCATCAAGAACCGATGAACGTTTAAAGTTTCTTCTCGGCTGAGTAACCAGCCAGTAGATGCGATGACTAACGAGATCATGTCCGCTATTGGCCTTAAGCAGACATCGGCTATTGCCACTGCACAGGTCCGCTTTCAGGGGTAAGCGGCATAACAAGGTGTATTAACGGACGAAGACTTGTTGATGGACATATTCGGCAAAGTGAATTGTTCGAGATCAAAGTGAGGCCTGGCGGGGTCTGCACCTAATGTCCGGCATGGCCGGACCCTTTCTCTACAAATGCCCAAGCACTGGGTTTTACGTCCAGGGCTGGAGCGAGTCGGAAGCAGACAATTTGCTTTCGTTTGAAAGCGTGACCTGTCCGCTGTGCCAGCAGCCGCACATGGTCAACGTGAAAACGGGTCGGGTGGCGGGACCTTCAGAAAATGACAGGTCGTGACTGCTTGATGGCCGGCTGGCGAACGCCATGCGCGTGGACTGATGCTCTAGTGACATGTCGCCGGCTGCACTAAGTGTCCGCTTTGGGGGACAAGCGGACATGCCGTTCACGATCACCAATATGCGCCTTCAGGGGTGAAGCGGACTCACACCATTCCCTGTCACTGCCTCTAACTTCCCTGCTGTGCCGAAATAATTCCCTGTTCTGTTGAGTAGGGAATTCACTTCAAGCCCTATGACAACGCCATTATTTACAGTCTCTCACGCTGCCAAAGCCGCGATTTTGTAAAATTCCCTGTTCTTTTCCCTGTTAGCAGGGAATTTGTCAGTAGAGACGGGTTCGAAAGTGACTGCGTGGGCCACCATTTATTCCGGCACTTTTTGCGTCGTTTGAGTAGTGGTCTCTTGGTTCGTTGAACCTGGCGAATACTCAAGCGCTGCGGCTGCGTTGCTTAGAGGGACCGGCGAGAAGCGCGCTTAAAGCCGCCGCGTCGTCTCGACATCATCGTGGCCGAGATACTGCGCGATCATCTCCATCGAGACCTCGGCCTCCACCATGCGTACCGCCGCCGAATGGCGGAAGATGTGCTGACTTTCAGCCCCAGAGCGCGACCACGAGCGTCGACACGAAAGCAAACAGCAGTCCGACGCCGATGACAAAATACGGCCGGCCATTCGCGTAATCGATGTCGCGGTGATTGGCGATCTGGCCTTTCACCATGAAGGCGACGGCGAGGGCGGGCTCGGCGACGAGGATGAAGATGGTGAGTGTCGACATGGGTGAGCCCGGCGCAGGCGGGGCTTTCCGTCACTTGGTGCTGTGATGCGACGAGCTATCTTGCCGAGGTACGTCCGCCGCTGCCGCCGCCGGTCTTGCCGCCTATCTGCGGCGCGCTTCCTGATGAACCCCAACTAGTGCGGCCTAGAACAACTCGGTAGGATTCGCCGTTCGCGTCATGGCCATCATAGATAATAGTTCCGTCGGGAGTTTTTGTTGTCCGCTCAGGCGGATTCTGACCGATAAATTTGACGACGGCGTGCTTTTGTTGGTCGAGATATTTATCCGGCGCCGCGTGCAGACAGCGGCTATCTGGCTTCGGAGTCTTGTCTCTTGAGGTTGATACGTTATCGCATCCTCGAGGCTTGGACTGTTGCGCCGAGGCAGGCAGCGTCATCACGGCGCTCAAGCCTGCGGCCCCGAGCGCGAACAGCACAGATTTGACTGAAGGTTTCATTGCCATTTCCATTTCAGAACCACGGTTGTTTGTCAGGTGTCGCTCGTCAGTCGCTCCAGCGCCATTGTTTGCGGCGGGAGTGCGCTCGCGCGTGGGTTTCTACTTCCGCGGCTGCCGGTGCTGCCGCTGGGCGCACTCCCGTCTCCGTATGTTCGTTTATCTGGGTGCGCTGCCCCTGCCCGCGCCGCCAGTGCTGCCGCCAACGCGGGTGCCGGCCTTCCCGCTGACAATATCGGCGTAGTTAACGTGGGTGGTGGGATAGGGAATCGGCGCCGTCGGTTGAACCGAGCTATAGGGAACGNCCTTTGGATGCTCCTTCGCATACTGATCGTAACCCTTCTTNTCCCCTTCTTTTGGCTTTGTGAGGCAGTGCTTGTTAGGTGCTGCATCGCGGGCGGTCGAGCAATTGCCGCTGCCGCCCGTGACGGGAGTTGCGTCGTCGGCGAAAGCCGGGAAAGTCAGGGCGGCGCTGACGCTGGCGGCCCCTAGCACCAGCATTACTAATCCGGTCGCGGTTTTCTTCATCGGTATCTCCATTTTGATTCCTGGACCATGTTTGTCGGTCACTCGCTAGCGAGCACGCAGCATGGCTATCGCTCCGATCCAAGCGCCGCATGGCCGCTACATTGAGCGTAGCTTCATTTTTCCGCAGTCTGCGTCAGCTGAACCAATGAGATTGCTCAATTTAGTTACGGATGATTTATTTCGTTCAGTCGATTAACGGCGAGCTATCGCAGGAACAGCGACTCCCGCGATCCTCCGATTGCATGACGCGCGCGCGCGGCGGGAGTGCGCTCGCGCGTGATCTCTTACTTCTGTTTTGAATTTGTCGAAGGGGCGAAGGTCTTGTTCACACCGCTTGCGCTCGCGCCCTTCCAATCGTCCGGCACCAGCACGTCCACCTCGTAGCAATTCCTTAGACCGTATAACGGGTATCCCGCGCCTACCGTTTCCGATGTGCAATTTTTCCAACCATCCGCTCTGCATTTATTGACCTGCTGGCGAGGCTTGCCGCTATTGATGAAAGGGGTGTCACAAACCTTTTTCTTGGTCCAGCCGGCGGATGCCGGCTGTGGAGCTTCGAGGACAGATAGAGTCATAATGCCCATAGCGACAATGAGAAGTTTGGCAATTGAATTTCCTATTTATCGATCACAGGTGTTCGGATTCGCTTTATTTTGCCTGCCTGGGCGGCCTGCCAGAGCCCAGAATGCCGGTCGGGNTATACGCCGAGTTGATGGCGTTCTGGACCTGTTGCTTGGCGGCTTGCTGCTTGTGGGCCGCAATTTCCGCCCAACACTGATTATAAAAAGTCACCTGCTGATTACCGGTGCAGTGATATCTGCCGTTGGTAACGCATTTTTGCACGCTGACGTTGGCACAATAATTGGCCGGAGCGGCGAATGCAGGTTGCACTCCGGCGAGAGTGCTAAGGCTCGCGAGGCCGAGGGCAATGATGAGAACTTTGCGCATTTTCAATTTTCCTAATTTACAGTTGCTGTTCACATGTTGTCGGTTCGAGGCATCAATTCGCGAATGCAGCTCTTCGAGTCTTCTTGTGAACGATGCATTCGCGCATCGATCGGCGCGTAACATAAACGCGCGCGCATGAACCGCGGCTAAATAACTATTTCAGTTTTCGCGGAATCCCGTCAGCCGAACGGGTGATATCGCTGAATTATGATTGACGAAAAGTGCGGCGACAAAGCTTAAGCAACGATTGCTAGCGCGACAGTGGATTTATCTCTTCATCTGCAATTCCATTTGACACGACTAACTCGTGACAAAGGGCGATGTAGACCGTCTACATCGCCCTGAATTGCCGACTCGACGCTCTCGCGCGCCGGCGTGATGCGATCCGTTATCTGGGTTTCGTACCTCCGCGACTGCCGTACAGACCGACGTTGAATTTCGCCGCGCTTCCAGTCCCGATAACCGATCCATCGCCTGACGTAACTCGATAGGAGTCACCGTTGCGGTCGCGGCCCTCGTATACCACTGTTCCAGCGGGGCCCTTTGTTGTTTTCGTCGGAGGATTCGCATGAATAAATGCGAACAATCGGTTCTGTTCTTGTAGGTACCGCTCATCCGACGCGAGCATACAGCGGCTGTCGGGCTTCGGAGTCTTGTCTCTTGACGTTGATACGTTATCGCATCCGCGACCTTTGAACTGTTGCGCCGAAGCCGGCAGCGTCATCGCGGCGCTCAAGCCTGCGGCTCCGAGTGCGAACAGAACGGATTGCACTGATGTCTTCATTGGCATTCCTTTCCACTTGTCCACTTGCTGCCTGCGTTATCCCCAACAGATATTCCAAGGGATCCGAACGCAGCATGACTGCTGCGTTGAGCATAAGTGCATTTTTCCGCAGTCTGCGTCGGCCGAACGGATTAGATTCCGCAATTTGATTGCGTAGATAATTTTCTTCGTTCAGTCGATTTACGGCGAGCTGTCGAAGGAATAGCGACTCCCGCCATCCTCCGATCGCATGACGCGCACGCGACGAGCATTTTGTATCCGTGATGGTGACATCACGGAGCGAAGCGATGGAGTCGATCGAATTGCCGATGATTGCTTTAATTGGTTTGCTGGTCGGCACAGTGACGATCGCAGCTGCCGTCGTTTGGTTGGCGAGGTCCATTTCGATTGTGTGACATCGAACGGACATCGCGCCACAATCTAACCGTCCACGATTCCAGCCAATCGCACCGCTACAAAATAATGCTCGGGTTGCGGATGCATTGATCGCAGTCGAGCAAATTCACCTGCTTGGCTGCGATCTTCCATTGGCCATCAAGTTTTTGGAAACGATGGCCCGTCCACCCGCACAGCGTGCGGATTTCATTGTCCCAGAATTCGCTGATGATGAAATTCGAGCGTACCATGCGCTGATTGCTAGCGCGGCCACGGAAGACTTCGACATTTGCGACAAGGCGCGCCGTCCGTGACGAGGGCGCCTGCGACCACGCATATCCGGTGCGCAGGCGATACACGCGGTCTTCCAGCCGCCGCCGGTCGTCGAACATGACGGCGATCTCGCGCCGCGGGTCGCCGCGTTCGGGCGTTGACGGCACCCAGTAGACGCATTCGGGCGCAAAGAGTTTCAGCCAATCTTCAAACAGGAGATTGTCCAGAATGCGCGCCTCCTGCTCGACGAGCCGCCGAAACAGGTCGCGCTCGGCTGCGTCTTCAACCGCGCGGTCGTCGGTCTGCCAGTCGGAAAAATCCTCGACGAGCTCGCCGTAGAAGGCGTCGGTCACGTAATAGGAGAAGCGTGACGGATCGTAATTGGCCTGACTGCGCATGGTCATGGCTCCCGGCGAATAGCAATGTCGGGCTCGGCCTTCATCAGCCGTTTCCATTCGCGGATGTACTCGCGCATGAAGAGCTCGTCGGTGGCCGGCCCTTTGATCGTCCCGTCTTTGAGGGTCTCGATCCGCCCCGGTATGCCGAGGCCGCGGTGCATGTAGATCCATTCGTCTTCGATGCAGCGAAGGCCACGCTGGATCTGCTCGAAATTGGTGATGTCGTCGACTTCGCCGAAGTTCGGAAAGCCCTCCTGCGTGCGCATGCGAAGCGCGTTGATGTCATTCAACGCGTCGGCGCCGATGCTGCCGTCGACGTCATCGATCCGCGTTCCATACCAGATGGCGTCGGTTTCCTCGTAAGAGACCGGCTGGAAGACCTGGATGTGATTGCCAAGCAGCGAGAGATTGGGAAAGACGTTGATGTTCACCGGCTCGGAGCCTGCAAGATCGAGAAGCGACTCGGCCTTGTCGCCGTACTTCGCGCGCAGCTTCTCGGCAACATGCTCCATGCCCGGATGCAAAGACTCGATCGCCCATAGACCGCCGGGACGTTTCTCCAGATTTGGGCGCTTATCCTTGAAATGATGGCCGTTGCCCATGTACTGGATGTACATCGGCTGCTCGTCGGGTTGTTGCTTGTAGTAGGACATGCCCTTCGCGGTGTCCTCGTCCTTGAACCGGTTTTCGGTTTCAAGCAGCGACTGGTGCGAATAGATGACGTGATAGCCGTCGCCTGAATTGTCATAGGCCAACTTCCAGTTGCCTTTGTATTTGAACCGGTTGGCCTCGCATACGGTGACCTTGCCGCCCGGATTGCGGTCGAGCCATTCATCGATCGGTTTTTTGATGGGCCCAAGGTGGTCTTCGATCGGCGGCGCGCCGACATTGAGCGTTCCGAAAATGAAGCCGCGATACGATTCCACGCGAGGCACCTGGGCCAGATTGAACTTCGGGTCACGAACGAGCTTTTCCGCATATCCGTCCGGCCATGGCACGCCGCGAAGCTTGCCCGAGTTCGCGAAATTCCACCCGTGGTAGGGGCACTGAAACGAGCGCGCATTGCCCTTGTTCCAGCGGCAAAGCGTCGTGCCGCGATGGGTGCAGCGGTTAAACAGCGCCCGGATGACGCCTTCCGAGTCGCGCGTGATGATGAGCGGGCGCAGGCCGAGCTTGCCGGTGATGAAATCGTTCGTGGTGGGAATCTGACTTTCGTGCGCGAGATAGACCCATGTGCCGCCGAAGATATGCGTCATTTCCGTGTCGAATACCGCCGGGTCGGTGTAGATCAACCGATGTACCCGGTCTTCCTGCACAAGATCGTCCCAGTCGTGCAAAGGGGCGTTGCCGGCGCACGACGGGATTCGCATCCGTTCCAATGTTGTCATCGTGTGATCCTCTTGTTCCCTGCCTCGCCGGTGCGCTTGGTCAGAAGAAATCGAAGTACTCGTCCTGCTCCCACTGCGTGGTCGCCTCGCTGGCGCGGTCTATGCCGTTGTCCCTGGCATATGTTTCGTAGCGCTGCAGCTCGGTTTTCTTGATCTCGACGTAGTAGTCGACAAAGGTCTTTCCAAACTGGTCTCTGAACAAGGGGTCCTGGTCGAAGAGTGTCAGCGCGTCCGCGAGCGTCGCGGGAAGCATCGGACATTGCGACGTGTACGGATCGGTCTCGGGCGCGCCGGGATCGCGTTCATGGTCGACGCCATCAAGGCCCGTAACGATCTGCGAGGCGATATAGAGATACGGATTTGCCGACGGCTCGCCTATGCGGTTCTCGATGCGCGTGGCCGGATCGTTTGCCCCGCCGAGGACCCGCAGCATGACCCCGCGATGATCGAGGCCCCACGCCGCCCGATCCGGCGCGAGAGAATTTATGCGGAAGCGCCGGTATGCGTTGACGGTGGGGTTGGCCAGCACCGTGCTTGCGCGGGCGTGATGCAACAAGCCGGCCAGATACTGCTTGCCCAGAGGAGAAAGCACCTCCGCGGATGATTTCGGCATGAAAAGATTCAGCCCGGTTTTCGCGTTTGCAAGCGATTGATGGAGATGCCAGCCGCTCGAATAAAAGCCCTTGAGTGCCGGCCGGCACATGAAGGTCGCGAGATAACCAAGGCGCCGGCAGACCTGACGCGTCGCGGTGCGGAAAAGAACGAGATTGTCGGCCGCTTCGAGCGCGGAGCGGGGCGCGAAGGTGCATTCCACCTGTCCCGGACCCCATTCATTCTCGAGTGACCTGAGCGGAAGATTTAGTTTTTCCAGGGCCTCAGCCACTGCAGAAAGCGGCGCCTGCATTCGGTCCAGATTGGTTTCCGAATGGAAGGAATATCCGGGCTCGACAGGATAGACGTTCGGCGCGCGACACTTGAGGCCCGGCGCCCCGATGTTATCGAGTGGCAAATGCTCCTCGGCGAGGTGCAACAGATACCATTCGACCTCAAGGCCGACGCGGCACTCCATTCCTCTTTTTGCCAGGCGCTCGATCTGTCTCCGCAGCAGATGCCGCGGAGAAAAATAGAAAGGTTTGCCGGACACGAAATATTCGTCGCACAGAATCCAGCCGACATCCGGCTCCCAGGGAAGCACCCGAAAGGTTGCGGGATCGGGAACGATGATCAGGTTCGGCGACCCCGTCATTTCGTCGAGGTTCATTCCGCCCCCTCGCGTGAAGGAAGCGAACGTCCGCGCGCCTGATGCATCAAGCGTCGTGGTCGCGACGTTTATGTTGTACCCGTTCTTCAATGCGTCCATGAACGCGGGGAGGGTGACTGTTTTCGCGCGCGAGGCACCGTGCGGGTCGGCCCACGCAACGCGAAACAGCTTCAATTTTTCCTTCTTGACTCGCGCCGCAAGCGCCTTGGCGAGACGGTACTGATCGTCCGTCCAAAGACCGTGTCTTTCGATAAATCCGCTCGCCGTTGCCATCACAACGCTCACACTTGCTTTTCTCAGCTCATTCTACCCGGCGATACTCAACCTNGAATGTTATTCCCGAAGCAGCTGATCAAGCTTGCCTTCGCGCTCAAGCGCCCTAAGTTCATCGCTACCCCCAACATGGAGGCCCCCGATAAAGACCTGCGGAACGGTCACCCGTCCGTTCGCTCTTTCGATCATTTCGTCGCGGCGCTCCCAATTGCCGCCAATGTCGATCTCGGTGAAGGAAACGCCTTTCCGCTTCAGCAGGGATTTTGCGGAAGCGCAGTAGGGACAATAGCGCGCCGTATAAATGCGAACCTCTTTCATTGTGTGATCGCCTGGTAGACCATCGTCCGCATCAGATAGCGGTAATGCATCCGTTGCGCCGGCGCCTGCATCAGGAGAATGGCAATGAGCTGCTGCTGGGGGTCGATCCAGAAATACGTTCCTGTGACGCCGCTCCACGAGAAGTCGCCGACCGATCCCGGCAACGGATTACGTCCGGCGTGTGTCCTCACCGCGAATCCCAGCCCGAAGCCAAGGCCGAGCTCCGGCGACGGCGCCAGCGCGCCGAAGAGAACAGAAGTCGAGGGACTGCGGCGAGTCTCCGGCGTCAGATGATCGGATGTCATGAGCGCGATGGTTGTGGGCGAAACGAGCCTGGTGTCGCCGAGCTCGCCGCCATTGAGAAGCATCTGGCAGAAGCGCACATAGTCCCGTGCGGTCGACAGCAGCGCGCTGCCGCCGGAAATCCAGTCTGACCGGATGGTCGGATCGCGCATCGGCGGGCGCTTGCCGGTTGCGGGATCGACTTGAGGTTGGGCGGCGCGCGCATAGGCAATCGGACCAAAGCTTGAATCCTTGAGCCCGAGCGGCTTGCAGATACNCTCGATGATGAAGCGATCGAGGTTCATCCCGCTTGCCGCCTCGACTACGCGGCCGAGCACGTCCGTCGACATGCCGTACTGCCATGTGCTGCCGGGCTGATAGGCGAGGGGAATCGTGGCGAGCCTGGCCGCCATCTCGGCGTTGGTGTGCTTGTCATCGCCCACATTGGCGCTCTCGTAGGCCTGTTTCAGCAACGGGCCCGTCAGATGCGCATAGGTGAAGCCCGACGTATGGCGCAGAAGGTCCTGTACGGTCATTTGCCGGCGGCACGGCTCGGTGGCGAGGGCCTTTGCCGTCACGCTGTCGGAATCGACCGCGACCTTCAGCTCGGCGAATTCGGGTATGAAGCGCGCGACCGGGTGGGCAGTCAGCAGCTTGCCTTCCTCGGCGAGCATCATCGCGGAGAGAGAGGTAAGTGGCTTGGTCATTGAGGCAACACGGAAGATCGTATCGACTTCCATGGCGGTGCCGGCCTCGCGGTCGCGATAACCAAGCGCCGTCTCGTATGCAATCTTGCCGCGCCGCGCGATCAATGCGACGGCGCCGGGCACGACTCCCTTGTCGATGTCCGATTTCAACGTGTCCGTCAGTCGCTGCAGGCGTTCAGACGAGAGGCCGACGTCTTCGGGTTTATCCGCCCGCGGTAGTTCAAAGCTCATGGGTTTTCCTATTTCCAGAATTGCCGCGATGCGAGTGCCGCCCCGTCCGCCATCGCTTTGAGCTTCGCGAACACAACATCGGGGTCCACCGCGGCCTGCCCGACCCAGGTGCCGAAGCCGCAGTCGCTGCCGGCGATCACATTCTCTCTGCCGACCAGATTGGCGTAGCGCGTGATGCGCTGCGCGATCAGCTCGGGATGTTCGATGAAATTCGATTTCGACTCGATCACGCCTGGGATAAGCACCTTGCCGTCCGGTAGTTTCACCCGCTCAAACAAAGTCCATTCGTGTGCGTGGCGCGGGTTGGCAGCCTCGAGTGAGATCGCCACGGGTTTTGCCGTAAAGACGAGATCGATAACGTCCGCGAGCGGCACGTCGCGATGATGCGGACCCTCGTAGTTACCCCAGCAAAGATGCATACGCAGCTGTTCCGGCGGAATGTTTGCGACCGCATTATTGAGCGCCTCGATATGCAGCTGCGCGCGCTTGCGGAATTCCGGCAAGCTCAGATCGGCATACTGGATGTGACGCCCCATGCCGAGGTCGGGGCAATCGATCTGCAGAACGAATCCGGCTTTGGCGACGGTCTCGTATTCGTGACGCATCGCATCGGCGATCGCGTAGATATAGGTCTCGAAATCCTTGTAGTGGTCGTTGCGGAAGAACAGCGACACCACGCCGGGTGAGGCCGCGCTCATGAAGCCGCCGGCGGCCTTCACATCCTTGAGCGCCGCCTTGAGATTGTCCGCATCGGTTTGCGGAGCCCGCTTGTCCCGCACGCTGATCGGCGCGTTGCAGGCGGGCGTCTTGCGGCGCGAGCGGCCCGGATCGCCGAACACGCGTTTTTCCAGGCGGGGGAAGTCGGCAAGATCCTGATACACGAACGTATTGCCCGTGCCGCCGAATCCGTCGAGCCGGTCCTTGATGTAGGTGGCGTAGCTCGGCTTCGACAACTCGCCGTCATTGATCAGGTCGACGTTGGCATCGGCCTGCTTGCGGACGATTTCGGCCACCGCCGCGCGCACGCGCGCGGCAAGTGCCTCTGGATCGACGGGTACGCCTTCCTCCTTGGCGTACATCGTGCGGATGAGGTCATCCGGACGCGGCAGACTTCCCGTATGGGTGGTCAAAAAACGGTCGCGGCTACGCTGCACAGCTTGAACTCCCTGAACGAACTGTAAAGCAGGCCGTGTCCCCTAACCACGGGTGGGCGGCTTGCGTTGACAGTCCCGAGTGGGCTGCGTATGTACCCGGCAAACAGCAGCCCGAGATTGACATGAAAGTCCGCAACTCCCTGAAATCCCTGCGCGGCCGGCACCGCAATAACCGCCTGGTACGGCGTAAGGGACGGGTCTACATCATCAACAAGACCAACCGCCGTTTTAAAGCCCGGCAGGGCTGAAATCGGCGCATTGGCGCCTGTTCCGTCGCCCCATATTGGCCAAAAAACGCGGAGAGATTAAACTCCGCCTATGCGCACACGATTCCTCACGGCCCTACTGATTGCTGCAACGGCTGCGATTTCTGCCGCGCCGGCCGGTGCGCAATCCGGCAACTGGGTCAAGCCGCCCGACAAGCTGCCTCACGTCGGGCGGGGTGACAAAAGCCGTAACCTCGACTTCCTGTTCGGCGCGCTGAAGGTCGCGCCTGACGATGTCACCGCCAAAGCCATCGAGGAACGCATCTGGGCGTTGTGGACGCTCTCGCCGAGCGACACCGCCAATCTTTTGATGACTCGCGTGAAGACTGCGATCGAGGCAAAGGATCTCGATCTGGCGGTCAAACTGCTGGACTCGATCGTAAAGGTGAAGCCCGATTACGTGGAAGCTTGGAACCGGCGCGCCACGATCTACTATATGAAGAAAGATTACGGCCATGCGCTCAACGACATTCGCGAGGTTCTCAAGCGTGAGCCCCGGCATTTCGGCGCGCTGGCCGGTCTCGGGCTGATCATGCAGGATATCGGCGACAACAAGCACGCCCTGGAAGTCTATCGCCGCGCACTCACCCTTTACCCGCGAATGGAGCGTATTCCCGATCTCGTGAAGACCCTGCAGGAAAAGGTCGAGGGCAGGGACATCTGACCCCTGAGGTTATCGCCGTTACAATTTAATCAGCGGCGGCATCTGTGCCCACATACGCGATGCGGAGCATGTTGGTCGCGCCGGGTGTGCCGAACGGAACGCCGGCAACGACAATCACGCGTTGGCCAACTTTTGCGAATCCCTCTTTGACTGCAATCCTGCAGGCGCGATCAACCATGTCGTCCTGGTCGTGAGCGTCCTCGGTGACCACGCAATGGACGCCCCACGCGACCGCCAGCCGCCGTCCAGTGGCGATGTTTGGTGACAGCGCAACGATCGGTGGGCGCGGACGTTCGCGCGCGACACGCAACCCGGTCGAGCCCGATGACGTCCAGCAGATGACCGCGGCAAGATCGAGCGTGTCGGCGATATGGCGCGCCGCATCCGCGATCGCGTCCGCACCAGTCGCTTCCGGTGCAGCGCGCTGGGCGGTAATGATATTGCGGTAGAGAGGGTCGCCTTCGACCTCTTCGGCAATCCTGTTCATCGTCGTAACCGCTTGGACCGGAAATTGCCCGGCCGCCGATTCCGCCGACAGCATCACCGCGTCGGCGCCTTCGAAAATGGCGGTTGCTACGTCGGATACCTCGGCGCGCGTTGGTACAGGCGCACTGATCATTGATTCCAGCATTTGCGTAGCGACCACCACGGGCTTGCCCGCGACGCGGCATGCGCGCGTCATTTGCTTCTGCACACCAGGAACTTTTTCCAGGGGCATTTCCACGCCGAGATCGCCGCGCGCGACCATCAATGCGTCCGCGAGATCCATAATTTCGGAAAGCCGATTGACCGCCTGCGGTTTCTCGATCTTGGCCATCACGGCCGCCCGGCCACGCGTGATCTTCTTTGCCTCGGCGATATCTTCCGGACGCTGGATGAATGACAGTGCCACCCAGTCGATACCGGTTTCGAGCGCGGCTTCGAGGTCCGACCGGTCCTTATCGGTCAGGGCCGAAAACGGGATCGTCGTGTCGGGCAGGCTCACGCCTTTGCGGTCGGACAGCTTGCCACCGACCGCGACCCGGGTCGTGATGCGCTTAGAATCGGCTTCGGCAACGATGAGCCTGACCTTGCCATCGTCGATCAGTAACGTGTGGGTCGGCTTGATGGTGGCAAAAATTTCCGGATGCGGCAGGTAGGCTCGCTTGGCATCTCCGGCCGCGGTGTCGGCGTCCAGCACGAACGTGTCACCGGCTTTGACGGTCGCAGAGCCGCCAGTGAACGTACCGAGACGAAGTTTCGGGCCTTGCAGGTCGATGAGAACTCCGATCGGCCGCCCAGTGTCGCGCTCAACGGCGCGGATCATGCCCACCAGCTCGCGCATGCGATCCTGGGTGGTGTGGCTCATGTTGATCCGAAAAACGTCGGCGCCCGCCTTGAACAGCTGCGCGATCATGTCGGCATTCGACGATGCGGGGCCAAGCGTGGCGACGATTTTCGCGCGGCGCAGACGTCTCATGGCCGGACACCTCCGGCCGGCGGCGACAACGTCGTCGGGGGGCGTGAATTTCCAAGTGGCGCACGCGGGGGCAATGGCCGCTCGGGGGCCTGCTCGGCGGCGTCCGTCAGCTGCACCGTCCAGGAGCGCTGCTCGTTGGTGTCGACCTCGAAAAAGCCGGTGCGGTCATAGCCCCGCGCCAGGCAGTTCTCAGTCCCGCGGATCGTGAACTCCTTCTCACGTGAGCACATGTAAGCCTTGCCCGACCATTCGCCGCCTCGGTCGTAGTCGACCGCATAGATGTAATAGTAACGCGCAACCAGTGCGCCGCGGAGCAGCGTTTCGCAAGAACGTGAGGAAACGTTCCACCAGCCCTCCGTCGTCCACCCCTCATTATCCTTGTATCCGATCGCGACACCCACGCGACTGCCGGTGTTGTTGCAAAGGCGGAAATCCGCTTTGGCAGGCGGCGCCGAGACTGCCAGCGCTGCGGTGAGGACCGCCAGGAGGGTAACGGTATGCAAAATGTGACGCCTGATGGCGATGAATGGCAAAGCAGTCACACGTGTCGGCCGTTCCGATAGATGTGCGGTTGTGGCGTGTTCGGTCACGGCGTGTCAACGACGATGGCACGGAAGTCGTTCACGTTGGTGTAAGTCGGCCCGGGACAGAGCAAATCCCCAAGGGCTGTGAAAAATCCTGTCGAATTGTTGTCGGCAAGGAAGGCGGCGGGATCGAGGCCTCTGGCCTGCGCATGCGCCACTGATTCGCCATCAACCAGCGCGCCAGCCGGGTCGGTTGCCGCCCCCGAGCCGCCGTCGGTGCCATCCGTGTCGCCAGCGAGTGCCGCGACCGCCGGCAAGCCCGCGAGGCCAATTGCGAGCGCCAGCGCGTATTCCTGATTGGGTCCGCCGCGTCCTTTGCCGCGGATCGTAACGGTCAGTTCGCCGCCCGAGATAATAACTGCGCGTTTGCGCTCACTCCGCAATTCGCGGACGAGGCGTGCATGGGCATCGGCAACATCGCGCGCTTCGCCTTCGATCCGGTCGCCGAGCGAAATGCATTCGTATCCGGCCGCGCGGACCGCAGCCTCGACCGCGCGCATGGCGTCGGCCGGCCGCGCGGCCAACTTGAACTGGCTGCCGGCAAATGCCGGATCATCGGGCTTTGGCGATTCATTCTTTTGGTTGGTCAGTGCTTGCGTGATTGCCGCCGGGGGCGCGATCTTGTATTTCGCGATAATGGCTCGCGCGTCGGCCAGCGTCGTCGGATCGGGAACGGTCGGCCCC
>ARCol0yngRDRAFT_1000078_pt1 | contig 18395 bp, 15 predicted proteins | sample AraColrhizospDNA_FD_9197 | JGI IMG/M metagenome (IMG submission 9197) | reverse complement strand
GGAATTGTCGAGGAGCGTCGCCAGCCGCTGCAGCCGTCGGGCATAGGCAATCGGATCGTAGGCCTTCTCCAAGACACGCTTGTAGTCGAGCAGGATTTCGCGGCGCGGGCGCAAGGTCTCGAAATTCAAGCCCTGCGTGCACTGGTCGGCGCTGCCGGTCGGCAGCATCTCGGGCAGCGGGTGCAACCGGCCTTCGCTCGCGAGCCGGCGCGTGAGCTGCGTGTTCGGCAAGGCACAGAGCAGGCCGACCATGCACACCGGGATTGCCGCGTCCTCGATAAGCTCGAGCATGACATCTGCCATCGAGGCTTTCTCGGTGTCGAAGCCGACGATGAACCCGGCGGTGACGTAAAGCCCTGCGCCATAGAGTTTGTGGATGCTTTCGACCAGGCTGCGACGCGTGTTCTGCTTCTTCTTCATGGCAACCAACGTCGCCGGATCGGGGCTCTCGATGCCGACGAATACGCCCACGAAATTTGCTTCGTTCATCAGCTTGAGCAGAGCGTCATCGTCGGCCAGATTGATGGAGGCCTCGGTTGTGAACTCGAACGGATAGTCATGCGCCTCAAGCCATCCGCGAAGTTCCGGCAGGAACAACTTCACCGCCTTCTTGTTGCCGATGAGATTATCGTCGACGAAGTCGACGTGCCCGCGATAGCCGAGCTGGTAGAGCCGGTCCAGCTCGGCCAGCATCTGGGCGTTGGTCTTGGTGCGCGGCACGCGCCCGTAAAGCTCAATGATGTCGCAGAATTCGCAGGTAAATGGGCAACCGCGCGAGAACTGAACGCCGACGTAGAGGTAGCGATCAGGCTTCAGCAAGTCGAAGCGGGGGATCGGGCTCTTGGTTACGTCGGCTTCGAATTTCTTGGCCTCGAACACGCCCCGGCGCGCTCCTGCCTCCCAGGCGGCGACGAATTCGTCAATGATGCCTTCGGCTTCGCCGAGCACTTGGAAGTCCGCCGCGCGATAGGCGTGCGGCACCGAGGTCACAGCCGGTCCGCCGATGACGATCGGTTTGCCGTTCGCCCGGCAAAGATCGATGACTGCGACCGTGTCGTTGTGCTGCGGCAGCATGCCTCCGCTCATGACCAGGTCGGCCCAGGCGAGATCGGCAGTCGCGAGTTCCTCGATGTTGCGATCGACCAGGCGGACCGTCCATGTTTCCGGCAGCAGTGCCGCCACGGTAATCAAGCCGAGCGGAGCAGTCGGATATTTGGCCCCCATCAGCTCGCAGGTCGCCGCAAAATTCCAGAAAGTGCCGGCACCGAAACGCGGGTAGATCATCAGAACGTTGCACGAGCCTGGCATCAATCCCCCTGCGCTCGCCGCGACTGGCCCTATCCGCCGACATTGACTACGCCAAAACCTGCTTCCACAGAACGCGCGGCTGGCTAATCCACCTTGTGCCCAATTGCAGCGCAGTGCAACCGCTCAGCGCCAGCGGCGGTGCACCTATAGCCACTGTTCCGGGTGTTCGCACACCGAGCCTTCGACCACCGTAGTGATTGTTTGCATCGTTCCGGCGACGTCGATCTGGCCACTGGCGCCGCGCGCGGGCGCGTGAGCTCGACCTCGAACATGTTGCCCGGCCGGCGGATCACGCAGTGATCGAATAACGATGATTTGCTGCGAAATGTCGCAACTGACCCAAAGCGGACATACCGAGTTGCACTGCACATGTCTGCTTATGACCCAAAGCGGACATTGTTGGTGATCTCACCGGCCCACAAAAAAGTTATTCTCAGTAATATGGACTACCGGGCCACGCCGCTTTCGCTGTGGCCCCGGCAATAATGCAAGGAAGTTGTTTCGACCTGAATGTCGATCTCAGTAGGACTGGGTCCACCAGTAGCAATAACGCTGGATGTTACCGGGTAGATATTGCTCGTAATTTGCCCACTTCTCGTATTTTGGTAATTTTATTTCTTTCATTGCGGTGTCGGTGCACTTCGCGGGCGCCACTTTTTTCACTTCCGCCGAAAGCTCTTGCAAGTAGTTGAGGTGATCCTGCGCATCCTTCTTGGTACCCAAACGTCCGCCCGCGTGCGGATGGCCAGGGATCATGCGGTCCCACTCAAGCGCGATCACCTTCTTTATCGATTCCTCATATTCGACAGGAGAGACATTGTCCGGCATGTCGCGAAATGCCACGGTTTCGATCGGAATGAAATCGACCACGAAGATCAATTTCTCTTTCGGCAGCCGCATGACGAGNGAACTGTCGGAATGGTTGCGGCCGACGTANATGAGNTCGAGCGTGGTACCGCCGAGCGAAATCACCTTCTTGTCATCCACGACCTGGTCCGGCATTACAATCGAATCGAGGAGTGCGCCTCGCTTTTTCGCCCACTCGAAATGGGTCTTGGCATTTTTGTGCGCTATGACGATAGCGCCCTGATCCTTGAAAGGCTTACCGCCTGCGATGTGATCAAAGTGAGCGTGGCTGTAAATCAGATATTTCACCGGCTGGTCGGTGACTTTCTTGATCTCAGCGAGATAGGCAGTCACCGCCTCCGGACGATAGCGGCCGATTGGGTCGGTCGCGATCACGCCCTTGGGCGTGACGATGAACATGGATTGATGGCCCTGGTAGCGGAATAGATAGACGTTGTCCGTGCCGTCAATTTTTCGGGTGGCAAACGACGGCTGTGCGGGTTGCGCGACTGCGGCGCCGGTGAAAACAAGAACCGCCATGGCGGTCGCTGTAAGAAGCTTGTGCGGCATATGCTTTTCCCATGAAGGTTGTTCGGCACGGTAGCCCACGTCTTCTTCTTGGTTGGCAAAATGTTAGGCAAACAGTCGCGAAGTCTCAAGTTGCGATATTTTTTTGAGGCAAGGGAATAAACGTTGGACATGCGATCCGCCTGCCCACTTCACCCGGGATTCCACAGGACAGGATCGGCTGGGCTGCTCTCGTCGAGCCGACTGGTTGATCAATTGCAGGTGACCGATGTCCGCTATTGGCACAAAGCAGACATTTGGTTTTTGCATCGCACACGTCCGCTTTCGGAGGTAAAGCGGACCGGGTCTGCCATAGGCCAACACTGTTGTTCACTCGTCCGTCGGCTGCGTACCGTGATAGCCCTCAGCAATAATGATGTCAGCTACAGCACTGTCCTTACGAATTTCAACAGCTTTGGCGTACTCGGATGATCGGTAACATTCCAGTGCGGTTGCGTAGTCTTTGAACTCGATCACCACAATTCGTGATCGTCCTTTGCCTTCAACCACCTCTGACTTACCGCCGCGAACGACAAACCGAGCTCCGTATTTGCGGAAGGCACTACGGGTTTCAGCCACGTACATTTTGTGACTTTCGGGATTCCTGATATCGACCGACACGATCCAATATCCTTTTGCCATCACCTGTCCTTTCGGCGCGCTCTTCGTCCGGAACTCATTGAGAACAATGTGGAGCAATGAGGCAATGGCTGGGGGTTAAAATCTCAAAAAGCAATGTCCGCTTTCCGGGTAANGCGGACAAAGCCAGCGTTTGGCCGAGTACTGCTTGTCCGCTAATGATATGGCACAAAGCAGGCAATGCTGAGCCGTTAGCCAGTCAGGAAATGGAGAGATCGAAATGACGGAGGTCTTCTCCGGCAGCTACCCGATCGAGTCTCGTGGTGGGGAAATAGAGCGCCTGCATATCCAGAGCGCCGCCATGGTGCCGGATACCGAGCGTATGCTCGAACTGATCGGTGTGCGCGAGGGCTGGTCTTGTCTCGACATTGGCTGCGGACCAGGCGGGATCGTCGGGTTGCTGAGCAAGCGGGTTGGCTCGACCGGACGCGTGGTCGGTCTTGATATGAATACCGGTTTTCTGGAACACGCCCGCGCCACGGCTCCTTCCAACGTGGAGTTTGTGCTGGCCGATGCCTACGGCTCGAACTTGCCTGAAGGGACGTTCGATCTCGTACATATGCGCTTTGTGGCCAGCACATCCGGAGCGCCGGAGCGGCTATTGCAAGAAGCCAAGCGTCTCACGCGACCGGGAGGCACGATCGCTTTGCAGGAAGCCGATATCGCGACTCTTAACTGCTATCCGTCTCATCCCAGTTGGGACAAGTTGAAGGCCGCATTGTTTGGCGCATTCAGTGGCGTCGGAGCCGACGTGGAATTGGCTAGACGCCTCTATTTCATCGTTCGGCAAGCGGGACTGGTCGATGTCCAATTTCGACCATTCATTGTTGGTGTGCGGTCAATAGATCCAATGGTCGACTATTTACCGTCGACTGTTGAGTCCGTACGCGCAACCGTGCTCAAGCTCGGATTATTGTCCGAGCGTGAGCTCCCGGTAGTGCTGGCCGAGTGTCGCGAACACTTGCGACAACCCGATACAGTGTTCACGACGTATACCGTGGCTCAAGTTTGGGGGCAGAAGCCTGAAGAAAGTTGACCCTCCGGTTCGCTCTATTTGAAGTGTGCGCCATTTCTGATGGCTAACGGTCACGAACGCTGCACGATGTCCGCTATTGGCACTTAGCGGATATTCCGGCCGAGGCTCTTAATGTCCGCTTTTGGCACTTAGCGGACATCGGCTTGTGCGCTGCACATGTCCGCTTTTGACCCAAAGCGGACATGCGCCCGTTAACCCACCTATTTCCAGATCCCGGTTTTGACCGCTACCATCCAGTTNNNNGGGGGGGCCGGGCCGATGAAACGTCGCGATTTTTTAGCAACTATTGGCGTCGCAGCAATTGCCCTAAGCGCCAAAGTTCTGGCGCAGGCCAGAAGCGTTCGCGTTGGATTTCTTGCTACCGTTGCACCAACCCCAGATATGTTGAATGCCCTTCGCGAGGGGTTGCGCGAGCGCGGCTATACAGAAGGACAAAATTTTTCGATCGACGTCCGTTGGCCGAAAGAGTCATTTGCCAAGGATGCAGGCGCTGCGGCTGACCTCGTCCGCAGCAATGTCGATGTGATCATCGCCTGGACCACGCCCGCTGTTGTGGCTGCGAAAAAGGCAACGTCAACAATCCCCATAGTCATGGTGGGCGTTTCTAATCCGATAGAGGTAGGCTTTATCAACAGTCTGGCTCGGCCGGGCGGCAACATCACCGGAGTCAGCAATCTTGCGAGTGATCTTGGTGCTAAGCTTGTGGAATTGTTGAACGAGGTCGTTCCAAACGCGAAACGCATTGGGCTTGTGTGCAATCCGGCTAATCCGGGCGCAATGCTTCAGGCAACTGGCATGGAGGATGCTGCTCGCGCGTTAGGCATGCGCGTTACAAGAGAAGAGGCCAACAATCCTGAGGAGTTTCGGCGTGCCTTCGAACGATTCAACGCGGAAGGCGTCAATGGTGTAGTCTTGGTTGCCGACCCGACAATCGTCGGCCACGCCGCAGTGATTTCTGACCTCGCGGGAGCCGCGCGGCTGCCGACAATCTTTCAGCGCCGCGAAAACGTTGAAGCCGGTGGGTTGTTGTCGTATGGGGCGAATTTGCCCGGTCAGATTCGCCAGACGGCTGTGTACGTGGACCGCATATTGAAGGGCGAAAGGCCCGCCGACCTTCCCGTTGAGCAGCCAACCCGTTTCGAACTAGTGGTCAATCTCAAAACAGCAAAGGCGCTCGGCCTGAGGGTGCCACCTTCGCTTCTCGCGCGCGCTGACGATGTAATCGAGTAGTGGCGATGTCCGCTATTGGTACAAAGCGGACATCCCTGGTTGCACCGCAAATGTCCGCTTTTGAGGGTAGAGCGGACATTGTTGGTTAGTTTTGGAGTTTTGGTTGCGCGAATTGTCAAGGCCGCTGCCAGCGGCCCGCGCGAGAAAGGTTCTTCTGCAAAATTTGGCGGGCCTTTTCGTGCGCGATCTCTGGCACTGTTTTAGGCCAGGGCGCTTCGTGGAGATAGTTCACTCGCCAAACAAAAGGTAGGTGCTTGTTCATAGTCGTGCTTCCGATGTGAGAGTTGAGGACTGACCGAGATTTAGGACTTCGCCGGCGTTCCGCTTGTGATGGCGATCACAAGATGTGCGTTTGGTATTCGTTTCACAAACTAGTGATTACGTTTCTCCGATCCTAAGAGTTTATGCGTGACACAGGGTTTTACTCCCATTGCGCCTGTGACGGGGCTACAATTTTTGCGTTTGGTAATTCCGCTACGGTCTTTCCCTTTGTTGTCGCGATGTCTTGGCGCACGAATTGGACTTCTGCGTTCACAGTTCAAAACCGTGCCTGCGCATCAATTCATTGCTCAACGCACGCTCGGTGGAGTCGCACCAGCGGCGACCGTCGAAGCGCGCAATAATTGAGCGTTCCTCATGCCTGTTTTTCACGAACGCGATGATTCGTTTGACAAAGCGGTATTTGTAAATCTGCATGGCGTGCTCCATTCGTTTCGTGCCGTATGGATGCGCCTTGCGCGCAGTAAAGACTTTGAGGCCTGCTTGTTTTCTCCTTGAGGAAGTCGTGATTTCGCTTTAGACGGCCAGTTGGTATTGGTGGGCGGCAACGTGCTGCTTTTGTTAAATAATTATGCAGCGTCCCTTAACGTCACGACCGCAAAAAAGCGCTTGGCCTCACGACGAGGTGATCGAATAGCTGATTACTGCGAACGCCCTGGTTGGTCAGGCGGGTATGACGGTGGCAAGTATGAGAAACAACGCCAACCCGCCGAGCATGATAACTTGCTCAAGGCGGCCGGAATCGAATTCGTGTGACATTTGACGCTCCCTTTAATCGGGCACATGGCGATTCGTATTGCCGATAGTCTATTGGCCGCTGCGATCTCGTATGTGAGGTCGCTCACACAACGGCGAACTTTCTTCATGAAAATTGAACGGTCACCGAGGCTTGCGCCAAACCCGCTATTGAGAGCGAAGCGGACATCGCAAATGGCGGGCGGAATGTCCGCTGTTGGCACTTAGCGGACATTGCGTTGACATCCGCGGATGTCCGCTTTCGAGGGTAAAGCGGACATGGTGACGCAGATTTGCGTCCACGCTTGAAGCGCGGTCGAGCCGACATAGTTGAGGTGCTGGACGCCCCTCCGCCCCCCAACCCAAGCGTCCGGCAGAGATTGACCCCAGCGGTATCCCCTCCGTCTGGGGTCAGTTCTTTGATTTCCCACTCAGGACCATCCCGTTGAGAAAGCAATGACGCGGACATATCATTCGGTCAGGGGGCGACCATGACTAGATCGCTTGCAGTTATCGCATTCCTTTGCATTTCATCCGTCGCGCACGCACAAAAGGCAACGCCGGAAAAGAAGGTCGTCACTGCAGCGGAGCAGTGTTCTCGAGCGTGCACCAAACTGTGTTTTGCCGCCGATCCATTGTGCATAAACAAATGCCAGGCGAGATGTACAAAAGCCGATTCTCCCAAGCGCTGATAGCCTTCTAGAAGTACCGCCGCTCCCACAGCTGTCGGCGTTGCCCTAACGTTCGCGAGACCGTCGCTTCCGTCCTAGGTGCCGCTTCGCGGTTTGTTCGTAGGCTGAATGGACGTCAGGACTCACATCTGCCCAGGCTTCTTCTCATCCCCTGAGTTGGCAAGCTCGATCGTCACGTTGCATTGCTCGCAACGATGAACAATCCGATCGTGACTGGACGCCTCGAAACGCGTCACCGACGACGAAATCGGCGTCGAGCCTCCAGCCCAAGCCGCCGTAAAAGCGCTTGGCACGATCGACGTCAGCAACGGGGATGACGACGACCTCAAGCTTCATGTCGACCCACCTCGGTTTCGTCGTCTCGTTTGCACTCTCGCTGCGCACTTCAGTAGCGCTCATGACTAGCTCCTCTCACTTGCCCAACACGACGAGCGGCTTCCCTTTTTCGACGATATAGGTGGCGAGCTCCGCCGCATTGCCGCTGCCAACGTTCTTCGCCGCGTGGACCGTTCCAGCCGGGACGAACAAAACCTCGCCGGCCTTGAGCGTCACCGGCGGCTTGCCGTCGACCTGATACTCCAGCAGGCCTTCGATGACGTAGACGATCTCTTCGCCCGGATGGCTGTGCGGGGGAAATGCAACCCCTGGGGCGAAATCAACGCGCACCTGAATGACCTCGCGCCCAGGGGCGCTGAGATCGTGCTGCTGGAGATCAGTACGCTTAATTCCCTGCTGCGCCTGCGCCGCATGTAGCGCGAGTACGCCTGCGGCGATGATTACCGCCGCCATCATTTTCGTCAGCATGGTTCACCTCTTCGCTTAAGTTGAATTGCGACCGACCTTCAGCGACGCAGTGGTCCGAAGGCGGCCCGCAACTCCGCACTAAAAAGCTCAGGCTGTTCCCAGGCGGCAAAGTGTCCGCCCTTGTCGACTTCGTGGAAGTAGATGAGGTTGCGGTAGGCGCGCCGGGCCCATGTTTCCGGCGCTCGATAGACATCATCTGGAAATACAGTGATTGCGACCGGGAGCGAGATGTCGATGGTCTTCTGCGCGGCCGCAACAATAACGCTGCCTCGTGCGCCGTTTTCCCAGTACAGGCGCGCTGCCGAGGTCGCGGTGTTCGTCAGCCAGTACAACGTGATGTTGTCCAGCACGTCGTCCTTCGTCGGTGACTGTTTGGGGTCGTTGCCGTAATTCCACTGCGCAAAGCCCGGATGTACGAGTATCCATGCCGCAAGGCCGGCCGGCGAGTCGTTCGCGCCGTAGCCGACCGTTTGCGGCCGCGCGGTCATCATCGTGAAGTACCCTGAATTCCCTTTCATTGCGTTCGCCCGGAGCCCTTCGAGCACCGCGCGTTCTTTGTCGGACATTCCCGCCGGCGCAGGTCCGCCGCCGAGCACGGCCGCCACCTCAGGCGGCACCGTCGCCGGCAAATTGATATGGATGCCGAGCAATCCTGCCGCGGCCTGGCGCGCCATCGCGCTTGAGATCGGCGCGCCCCAGTCTCCGCCCTGCGCGACGTAACGGGTGTAGCCGAGGCGCTTCATCAGCTCGGCCCAGGCGCGCGCGATGCGGTCAGGGTCCCAGCCAGTGCCGGTGGGTTTGCCGGAGAAGCCGTAGCCCGGCAGCGACGGGATCACGGCGTCGAATGCGTCCTCGGCGCGGCCTCCATGCGCGGTCGGGTCCGTGAGCGGACCGATGATCTTGAGCTGCTCAATGACGGACCCGGGCCAGCCGTGCGAGATGATGATCGGGAGCGCATTCGGATGACGCGAGCGGACGTGAATGAAATGAATGTCCACGCCATCGATCGTTGTGATGAATTGAGGCAGCGCGTTGAGCCTCGCCTCGGCCTTACGCCAATCGTAATCCGTGCCCCAATAGCGCAGCAGCTCCTGCAATTTCGCGAGTTGCGTGCCCTGCGATTGGTCACTGGCGGTCTCGCGGTCGGGCCATCGCGTGGCGGCGATGCGCTGGCGGAGATCGACGAGGTCTTTCTCAGGCACACTGGCACGGAAGGGACGAACGCCATCGCCTGCGGCCTGCGCGGAGGCTTGCCACGGGACGAAGCTTGCTGCACCGGCAACAGCGATGCCAATCCCCGTAGTAGCCAAAAGTCGGCGGCGATCATGGTCGACCCCTGCGGACGCTGAATCCATGCTGGATGTCCTTCTGACGTTCCGATTTTTCAGGATTGCTCACACATCGACTAACCTTCGGAACACAGGTCCGATAACGACAAGGCGTTCTGCGGGGCGCGCATAATCGCGACAACGCCGGTTGCACATGCCGTCGGATCGTCCGGTGATTGAGCTCCCGCGTTCCGACGCGTGATTTTCCGGATTGTCAAAGTCGTATCGAGTTGGACCTTGGTCCAATAAACGCCAGGTAAAGGTCGGCATTCGACGATGCCGTTTTCGCGGGCTCCGAGAGCGCGGATTTATTGACCCGACAGTGGATGACCGGAGTGTCGAGGAAAGGCTAAGATCGCCGCAATGCGCGATGTCGGCGAGTATTTGCGAGCCTATTGGGCCTACGTCTCCACCCATCTTGGTTGGACCAAAGCCCTCATGCTCGCACTTTTATGGCTCGCTGGAATGTTTGCGCCCCTTGCCGCGAAGACATTGGTGGAATTGCCCAATTCGATCGGCATACCGTGGATGATCGGGTGGGCTGTGCTTGGCTATATTTTTGCGCCTTACGGAATGTGGAAAGCGCAGCGAAAAAAATAGAACACGCCGCCAAATTTCAGCAGCGGCTCAAGACACTTGCAGGTGCTTCCTGGTGGGCCGGGGCAGCATAACTGCGATAAGGACACCCGCGGCCGCGGCCAGGACTGCGGCGACGATCAGACTCGCAATATAGCCAGCAGCGAAAGATGCCAGCCCGGCAGCGAACGCAATGCCGGCGAGTTGGGCGATGCGGCTAACGGCGTTGTTTACGCCGGAGGCGAGTCCTTCCTCGCTGTTTGTGACGCTCGCCAACACCGAGGTCGTCAATGGTGTCACCAATACCGCAAAGGATATGCCGAGCAGCGTCACCGGAAGAAGCACCCCGAGCAGGAGCGATGCGTCTTTGCCCAGCGCCAGCAGCATAAAGGCGAGTGCGGCGCCGAGCGGTCCCACGCTCAGCATGGAGCGGACACCGATCCTGTCGGCCAGTGCTCCAAGCGGCTGCGATAACAGTCCGACACCCAGCGTGAATGGCAGAAAAACCAGGCCGGCGCCGGTGGGCGTCAGATGGCGGCGGTCGATGAGATCGAAGGACAGCAGGAAGAACATGACCGCCAAGCCGGTGTAGACCAGCAGGGTCGCGACGTTGAGCACGACAAAGGGCCGGTTGCCGAGCAACCAGGGCGGCGTCATAGGGTGGCTGCTGAAACGCTCCCACACGGCATATGCGGCAAGCATGCCAAGGCCTGACACCCCTGCCCCCGCAGCCAGGACAGGGTTTGCCATGCCCGGCCGCTGCGGTCCGATCTGGCTGAGCGCCCAGGCCAGTGACACCAGCGCGCCGGCAAGAATTGCGGCACCGACAAAATCGAAGCGACGCTGCGCACGCTGCTCGGCCGGCGCATAAATTGTCAGCAAGGCGACCACGATCAGCGCCAGCGGCGGATTGATCGCGAACACGTATTGCCAGCCGAAGGTCTCGGTGAGCCAGCCGCCCAGCACCGGTCCACCTGCCGTGGTAAGCGCGGAGGCTGCCGCCCAAATGCCGATCGCGCTGTTGCGCTCCTCTTTGGGATAGGTCGCCCCGATCAGAGCGAGACTTGCAGGAGTCACGAGCGCCGCCGAGATGCCTTGCACCACCCGCGCGGCTATAAGCCACTCAATCGACGGCGACACAATACACGCTGCCGATGCTGCACCGAATCCAAGGCAGCCGATCTTCAGCATGCGCGCCTTGCCGTAGACGTCGGCAAGCGCGCCGCCGATCATGGTCAACGCGGCCAGCGCGAGCACGTAGCCGTTAAGCACCCATTGCACCGTCGCCAGATCGGCATCGAAAAACGCGCGCAGCATGGGCAACGCCACGGTGAGTGCGGACCCGTCGATGAAGGCCATGGCCGAGGCCAGCACGCAGGCCGTCAGCAGCATCCGCTTGTGTGTCGCGGCGATTTCACGTCCGAGCGCACGCGGGCAAGGCTCCGCCTCAATGAAACCACGGCCGCAGGGCTCGGCAAACGGCTGCGACATAATGGTACCTTTGCATATGCGCGGACGCGCGCCAGCAGGTAGCGGATCTATTGCTACACAGGCGCAGCTATCAGCGCTAGCGATTGAGCCAGCGCCGGGCGAAGCCCAGCAGGCCCTGCGGCAGGAAGATGATCATCACGATAAAGATGACGCCGAGCGGGATCAGATAAGGGAACTGATCGCCGAACAATCGCGACAGCAACTCGCGGATCAGCTGGAAGAAACCGGCGCCGACGATCGGGCCGACCAGCGTGCCGATGCCGCCCATGACGTTGAAGATCACCGTATCGCCGGACGTAATAAAGTAGACGAAGTCGGGCGCGGCGAACTCGTTCTGGATCGCGTAGAGCACGCCGGCAAGGCCGGCGAACAGGCCGGACAGCATAACCGCGACAATTTTGTAGCGTTCGACCGGATAGCCGATGGCACGCGTGCGCGCCTCGTTCTCGCGGATCGACTGCAGCACCATCCCGAAAGGCGAGCGCGTTACCCGGCGCAGGATGAGATAGGACGCGGTCACCACCGCGAGCACGAACCAGTGCATGGTCTCGTTGGTGAAGCGCCCGTCATAGAGAAATGGGATCGTGAGATGCGGTCTGGTGAAGATCAGGCCGTTCTCGCCGCCGGTGACCGCCGTCCAGGTAAAGATGATGACATAGAAAATCTGACTAAAGATCAGGGTCGTGATCGCGAAATAGATGTCGCGCAGCCGCGTCGAGAAATAGGCAACGAACAGCGCCGCGCCGGCGGCGCCCGCAAGACCCAACCCGATAGCCAGCCAAAGATTGGGCGGACTCACCAGCAGCAAAGCGGCGGCCGCCCCGTACATACCAAGCCCGAAAAACGCGGAATGGCCGAACGAGACCATGCCGGTGTAGCCGATGAGAAGATCGGACGACATCGCCAGCAGGCCCCAGATCAGCACCTCGGTCAGGAAGCGGCGCCAGAACACCGGCAGCACCATCGGGGCGACGATCAACAACGCCATCACAACGCAAAAGCCGATCCAGAAAATAGCGTTGTGGCTCAGCCTGCGCTTCGCGGGCGCCATCGGATTATCGAGCGGTGCGGTTGTCATTTCGGTGTCGGCACAAACAGGCCCGTGGGCCTGAACAACAGCGTGAGGATGAGAACGATGAACGACACGATGACCGCCTGCGCGGGGCTGACCCAGATCGCGGCATAGGCCTCAAGCAGGCTGATGAAGATGGCGGCCGCGATCGAGCCCCCGAGGCTGCCCATGCCGCCGACCACGACGACGATGAAGGCCTTGAGCACCCAGTCGAGGCCCATTGTGTGGGTGACGCCGGCCATCGGCGCAAACAGCACGCCGCTTGCCGCCGCGAGCGCGGCGCCGATCGCGAACACGCCGGTGTAGACCCACGGCACCGGGATGCCCATGGCCTGCGCCATGACGCGGTCTTGCGTGGTGGCACGGATCCACACCCCGAACTTGCTCTGCTTCAGGAACACCCAGAACAGGCCAATGAGCGCTGCCGAGAGTCCGGCGATCACGAGCCGGTACCAGGGGTATTCGAGATAGAACAGGTTGAAGTGGGTGGTGATGGGCTCGGAAATCTTGCGCGCAACCGGGCCGAACTGCCAGAGCACGTAGTTCTGCAGAATGAGTGAGATGCCGAAGGTGGCGAGGATGGTTGTGAGCGGGTCGCGTCCGATCAGCGGGCGCAATGTCAGGATCTGCATCGACGCGCCAAGTATCGCCACGATCATCGTTGCAAGGATGAGCGCAATCCAGAAATTGCCGGTCAGGGCAAAGACGACGACGCCGACATAGGCGCCGAGCATGAACAGCTCGCCATGCGCGAAATTCACGACATCCATGATGCCGAATATCAGCGTGAGGCCGGAGGCCACCAGTGCCAGGATCATGCCGGTGACGATGCCGTTCACCGTCTGGATCAGCAGCAGATCGAGCGGGATGTTCTGGATAAAACCGATGATCGTATTCATCGCTCACACCCCAAGATATTGCTTGATCAGCGGATCATTGATGGTGATCTCGGACGTCGCGCAGTGATGGCGAACCATGCCCTTTTCCATGATGTAGATGCGCTGGCTTGCCTCAAGCGTCAGCGGAACGTTCTGCTCGACCAGCAATATTGCAACGCCCTCCTTGTGGAGCGCGTCGATGATCTGATGGATCTGCGAGACCATCCTCGGCATGAGGCCTTCGGTCGGCTCATCGAGAAGAATGATCTTGGGCTCGAGCATCATCGCGCGTGCAATGGCGAGCATCTGCTGCTCGCCGCCGGAGAGCGTCCCGCCCGCCTGGTCGCGCCGTTCCGCGAGTACCGGGAAATAGGCAAACACCTTGTCGAGCAGCATCTTCTTGCGCTCCGCGGTGACGCCCGCGCGATCGAAGCCGGTGCGCAGGTTCTCCATCACCGTGAGCAGGCGGAAGATGCGGCGGTCTTCCGGAACGTAGCCGATGCCACGCCGTGCCAGCCGATGCGGCGCCTCGTGCGTGATTGAGCTGCCCTCGAGCCTTATCTCGCCCTGCCGCGCGTTCACCAGGCCCATGATCGTCTTCAACGTCGTTGACTTGCCGACGCCGTTACGGCCGATGAGACCAACGACCTCGCCGCGGCCGACCTCCAGCGTCACGCCATGCAGGATGTGGCTCTTGCCGTAGTAGGTGTGCAGCCCCTCGACCTGCACGAGCGGTTCGGACGATGGTGCGGTCGCGCTCATGTCTTGAGATAGGCCTCTTGTACCCGTGGATTTTTCTGAATCTCGGCCGGCGGCCCCTCGGCCAGCACGGCGCCATAGTTGAGCACGGTGATGCGGCTCGCGAGCTCCATCACCAAAGGCATGTCGTGCTCGACAATCAGGATCGTGAAGTCTTTCGCGATCCGCCGGACCAACGCCATCGTTTCGTGCGTTTCGGCCGCGCTCATGCCGGCGGTGGGTTCGTCAAGGCAGAGCAGCGTCGGCTCGGTGGCGAGCGCAATGCCAATCTCGAGATTGCGCTGCTCGCCGTGCGAAAGATTTGAGGCAAGCTCTTTCGCCTTCGCCAAAAGCCCGACCTTGTCGAGTGCCTGCTCGGCTTTTTCGACGAGATCGTGGAACGACATGCAGTGGCGCACCATGTTCCAGCTATGCCGGCGCGACTGCGCCGCGACGCGCACGTTCTCGAGCGCTGTCGCATTCGGCATGATGTTGGTGATCTGGTACGAGCGGGCGATGCCCTTCTGCGAAATCCGGTCGGACGACAACCCGGTAATATCCTCACCGCCGAAAAAGATCTTTCCGGCCGTGGGCCGCAGCACCCCGGTCAGGCAGTTGAAGAATGTGCTTTTCCCCGCGCCATTCGGCCCGATGATCGCGCGGATTTCACCACGCTGAACCTCGAAGTTGACCTGGTTGAGCGCAGCCAGGCCGCCGAAGCGGACCGTCAGCATGTCGGTCCGCAAAACAGGGGCCGATGCCGCTCCCCGGTTCATATCCGGGGAGCGAACATCGATCGATATGTCTGTCGTCACTTACGCCGTAGTGAATTTGCAAGCCGGCGGGAATAACGTTTTCTCGCCAGGGATCGTCTGCGTGATGACGTGCTTTCCGTCCTTGACTTCAAAGATAACTTCCAGCGGGAAGGCCTGGTGGTCTTCCTTGCGGAGCACCTTGTCGCCGGTGAAGAAATCGTCGCTCAGCTTCATCTGCAGGCCTTCGAGTGCCTCGATCAGCTTCATGGTATCCTTGCGGCCCTCGAACTTCGACTTCTCCATGCCGACCTTGAGCGCGTTCATGGCTTCGAAATTCGCCTGCACATAGCGGTCAGGCAGCGGGCCGGACGGATCCATCTTCTTCAGCCGAACAACAGCCTCGTCAAAGAATTTGCGGTGATGCGGCGTATCGAACGGACCCTGGAACACCGGAATGTACCGGTTGATCCCGACGAAGCCATTGATCTTGGAACCGAGCGCCGGAAGGTTGGTGGATTCGGCGATCGCGCCGTCGCCCGCCCACTTGTATTTCTTCGTCAAACCGAGGTCGAAGGCCTGGTTGCCGATCGTTATGCCGTCCTTGCCGAAGAAGATGCCGAACAGGCCATCAAAGTCGCCGCTGATCTTGGAAAGGAACGGCGTCATGTCGGCGGTGCCGAGCGGAATGCCGGTCGTGCCGACAACTTCGCCGCCGGCCTTCTTGATCTCCGCAGCGTAAGCGTCGCGTGTCGACTGGCCCCACGAATAGTCGGCAAAGGCGATGTGCCACTTCTTGCCCATCTTGGCGAGCGCGGGACCGAATGCCACCGCCTGCGCCGGCGCGTAGTCGTGGACGCGGAAGCTGTAGCGGTTGCACTTGCTCGTGGTCAGCGTGGTGTCGAGGCACACGCTGATCATGTTGACGACCTTGTTCTCCTCAAACACCGGCATGCAGGCGAGACAGATGTTGGAGAGGAAGCCGCCGACGTGAACGTCGACATTGTCTTCGAGCAGCAGTTTTTCGACCTTGCGGCGTGCAACGTCGGGCTTGGATTCGTCGTCGGCGACCACGATCTCCACCGGACGGCCATTGATGCCGCCGTTCTTGTTGATGCGATCGACTGCCATCTGCAGGCCGACCAGCGCGGTCTTGCCGCCGAGCGCGCCCGCACCGGAGAGAGGCTGTTCCGAGCCGATCTTGTACGGCTTNGCTTGGCCGAATGCCGCTTGCCACGGCGCAGGCACCAGCATGGTGGCGCCGAGCGCTGCGGCCTTCACGCCCCAGCCGACGACGGTACGGCGCGTGGTCTTGCCGCTGTACCAGAAGTCCTGCGCCCATTCTTCTTCTTTCCATTTTTCAGTCATTACGAGTCCTCCCTCTGGATCTCATGAGTTGCGATCGGCACGCGACATCCGCTCGCCGACGCAAACCCGAACCGTTGATCTGGAAAACATCACGTTTACCCGCGTGCCGGCAGCACGGCTGGCGAAACGCGCAACCATAAGAGCGGTCACCGCATGCCTGGCGGCATGACAAGGCATCGCCAATCCCTCCCCTGCCGGCCCTTGGCGGGCTCTTCCTTGTCATTAGCAAACGCGATCCGGAACCAAGTTTCAACCGCAATTTCCGCATTGATGAAAACCAACTCACATGGTCGTATGCTTGCCTCAGGATTTGGCAGACCTGCTCGAAGGCCGCCGCCGCCAATGCGAACTTGGCGGCAACAACCCGACCGGATGGCGTCAATGGCTGTGAGCCCCCTACGAAAAGAGCAGAAGGCGCATCAGGACAGCGGTCTTGCGGCGCGGCGCGCGATCCGCGCGGGCACCCACCGCGGACCGACCGCCGGCCTTGCGCCAGGAAATGTACAGGGCAATCTTGCCATTTTGCCGCAGGCGCTGGCCGCCGACTTCCTTCGCTTCTGCCAGCTCAATCCAAAACCCTGCCCGCTGATCGGAACGTCGGCGCCCGGTGATCCGCGCGTGCCCGACCTGGGCGAGGATCTCGATATCCGCACCGACCTGCCGCGTTACCGGGTCTGGAAAAACGGCGAGCTCGTCGCTGAGCCGCAGGACATCCGCGAATTCTGGCGTGACGACCTGGTGAGCTTCGTCATCGGCTGCTCGTTCTCGTTCGAGGAAGCGTTGACGGCGGAAGGTATCGAGCTGCGTCACATCACGCGCGGCTGCAACGTGCCGATGTACCGCACGTCCATCGCAACGCAGGAGGCGGGCCCGTTTCGCGGACCGATGGTCGTATCGATGCGCCCGATGACGCCGCGCGATGCGATCCGCGCGGTGCAGATCACGACGCGGTTTCCTTCGGTGCACGGCGCGCCGGTGCATATCGGCAAGCCGGAGATGATCGGCATCAAGGACGTCATGAAGCCGGACTATGGTGACGCCGTCGAAGTGCGCGACAACGAGTTGCCGGTGTTCTGGGCCTGCGGTGTCACGCCGCAATCAGTGATCGCGACTGTGAAGCCGGAATTCTGCATTACGCATTATCCCGGCAGCATGCTGGTGACCGACCGGCGCAATACCGAGTTTGCGATTTTGTAGTGCGCCGCTAAGCTTACTGTCGCGCAGGGCTCTCTCCGCGCGACGTCGCTCGCATTCTCCTCACCAGGTCAGCCATGACTTTTATGGCCGCCGCGAGGACCAGCGCGCAAAGGGCCGCCTTCGAGATCGTCTCCATCGGCCCCTCGACCAGCATGGCGTGGGTCACGCTGCCTGCGACGATGACCACCGCGAGGGACATGTGCACGATGCGCCACGTTCGCAGTCCCAATCGCCGGCGGAGTAAGGCCAAGAGCGCGACGGCGAAGATTGCCCACATCGCGATCACGCCGAAGGGGGAGAACGGCGTCGGCGATGCGAAGAGAAGGGCGTCGATCATGTCCGGCGGACTGGTGATCCAAAGGCCCGCGACGTGGACCACCACCGCCACGACCAGCGCGCCTCCGGTCCAGTGATGTACACGCCGTCCGCGATAAGCCGACAGTTCCGGTAGATATCCGGCGATCAGCAAAGGCTGAACGAGCGTGAGACCCAGCGCGATAATCCCTGCGAATCCGGCCAGTATGTAGAGCGGGCCGCGCCATGCGAGCAACGGGCTCGCCGCTGCCGCGGCGATCGGCACGCAAATGGCTACTGCAAGGGCGGCCCAGATCAGGGTCCCCTTCGCCAATCTCATTCCCTTGTTCCCAATTCGGTCAAGCCGGCTGAAGGACGAAGTGCGCCTCAAGGCTGGTCTCTTTCGCACTCCGCATCACGGGACGCAGAAAGACGGTTTTGAATTCACCACTGTCGTAGGCGAGATGACCATGCGGTTGGCCAAAGATGGGAATAATCTGTGGCATCTCAAGACGGAACGCACCGTTCTTGTCGGTGAGCGTGGCTCCATGACTTTGCGGCTCCT
>ARCol0yngRDRAFT_1000077_pt1 | contig 18590 bp, 29 predicted proteins | sample AraColrhizospDNA_FD_9197 | JGI IMG/M metagenome (IMG submission 9197) | reverse complement strand
TGCACATGTCTGCTTTTGACCCAAAGCGGACATCGTGGCGGTCCTTAACGAGCCTCATTTGAATCGTTACGATGCCTGTCTGAAGCCTCGGGGGGCGGCAATGAGGCGGCGCGATTTCATCGGTCTATTGGCGCAGCCCGCGGCGAATTGAGGCCTTCGGGTGCAGCGACGTCCTGTCCGTTGACGTCGATCGATATGGGTTGCGTCTGTAAGCGTTTTGATGGGACGAGCGACGGCGTATCAATGACATTTTCCTGTCGTCGTGACATTCCCTCGAATTGCGCATTCGCCTCGATTGCCAGAGAGCGATGATAAATATCGCCCTCAACCACAGCAGTGCTATTTAGCTTGACACGGTTGGCATGGATCGTGCCCTTCACGCGACCGCCGATCGTTAATTCCTCCGCGACGATATTGCCTTCCACCTGGGCGCTATCGCCTATCTGGACAATTGAGGCGTGTACTTCGCCCTCCACGTGACCAAAAATCCCTAGCGTCCCTTCGCCAACAATCTTGCCGACAATCGAAAGGCCGGAACTGATGGAGGAGACCGCCTCTGGCGCCGTCGGCGACGCCGGGTATGTAACGGCGGAGCGTTTGGCCTCCTGCGCCGATGACGAGTCTCGATTGTTGTCTGCCGCATTGCCTTTGGATTTTCCGAACATGTTGCTCTCCTAACTCCTACTGCTGGTTACACTTCGACTTGCTTAGGTGGCGTAGTAGATACGGTGGAAACGGTGGCCAAGATGGATGAGCAGTTCGCGACCGGTCGATTTGCTTGCGGCTGCGAGATCGTCGATGCTGATCTCCGGGCCTACAAGCGTGACCATGTTGCCGGGACGTGCGGCAGTCGGGTCTGAAACGTCAGTTACATCGATAGCCAGAAGATCCATCGATGGATGCCCTACGATTAGACATCGTCGGCCGCCAACGATTGCCTGCAATTTATCGTCGAAAGCGCGTCCCGAGCGCGGATAGCCATCCGCGTATCCCACCGAAACTAACGCAAGTCGCGTGGGCCGTTTTGCGGCCCAACCAACGGAATCGGCGATAGTTTCCCCAGGGGCCAAGCTGAGAACCCGCACGATGCGACCGCGCAGTTCGATCACCGGAAACATCGGATTGTCAGCGCACGGCGTGGGATTAACACCGTAAAGCGCCGCACCCGCTCGCACGAGATCGAAATGGGCCTTCGGAGCAAGGAAGATCCCGGGCGAATTGGCCAATGACGCCGGAATCCCGTGGTAGAGCCGGCGTAGGTCGCAAAACAGGCTGATTTGATGGTCGTTTAGGGGATGGGCAGGTTTTTCGGGATTGTCCAGACGGCTCATCAAAAGTGTGATGCCATAGCTGCGCGAACTAGGCGCAAACGCGGCCGCTTCTCGCAGTGGAAAACCTAGTCTGCTTTCGCCAGTGTCGACGTGCAGGGCACAACCGCCCGCCCATCGATGCGACCTGACAAAGAGATCCCATTCGGCCATTTCGGTGAAACTATAGATGACGGGTTGCGCATTGATTTCTGCGAAGGCCTGTCCGGTTCCAGCGTACAGCCCACGGAGAACATAAATCGTTGCGTTTGGCGCAACAGCGCGAACTCGCTTGGCTTCTGGAATATCAGAGACAAAAAATGTTCTGCAGCCCGTTTTGGCCAGCGCTCCCGCGATTGGTTCGATGCCGCAACCGTAGGCGTTGCCTTTGACTACGGCGGCGCATTCAGCCGCGGCGGCGTATTTCGCCAGTTTTTCCCAATTGGATACAATAGCCGTCAGATCGATCTTGAGAACACCGCAAGCTTCTGCTTCCGCAGGCCCATCAGTCGTAACACATGCAGCATGCGCTTTATTGTTAACAACGAGCCTGCCTCCTTTATTTACGATTTTTCCGTCCACCGAACCTTCAACAACAACTTTCGCCCCTGACTCGATTGTCAGGTCGCCCAGGAGATTTCCACGAATGTGTAAGGAGCAATTCTTTTGAACAACGGTGTCGTCGAGGACCGAGCCGTTTATGTCCGACGAACTGGCAAGCAGCCCTTCTACGGCTTTTCGCGCCGAATGCGTCGCAACATTCTTCGACACGGTCCGAAAAACCCCAGCTGCCCGCATTAGTCTTTGCGCGTTTCCGGCCCGCACCTCAAGGCAAACGGCACGCAATGGTGAATCAGACGTTCTCGGTGGTAACTGGGTCTGAGTATTTTCGAGCGACGGTGTTGATGAGTTCAGCGCGAATTCCCGCAGGTGGGAAAATGGAACCGTGTTCAGCGAAGCATGCATCCCATTTTACCAGCTGGGCCTCATGATCTATACTTCGACAAGAACACGGAATTAAAAAATTACAAGGTACGAAATTGTTGCGCGCGCGAATCAAGCACAGTGGTGTTTCGCAACATGAGCGATGCCGACTACGTCGCGATCCAAAAGCTGCGGCACCCCATCACAAGGGCGACGGTCTATTTACCAGAAGGCCAGGCGCTCCCTGACACCAAAACAACGCTCGAGCGGGACGGGCTCATCAGTTGCCAATACGATGAACACGGAAAGTGCGTTAGCACTCGCGTGCTCGATCCGCTCAGCATCCGCGTCCTGTGTTGGCAACTGACGGTCAACGCCGAGGCACTACACCTCGGCCGTGAGCCTGTCTTTACGAACCTCCTGGCCGATCTGTGCGAAAATTTCCCCGAGCGAGCGCGGCCTGACACCGCGCGCCCGGAGTTACCTCAACGCGGCGCGCTGCGTCAGCGGGCCGAGCAAGTTCGACTGCTGCTGGCCTGATTTGCGGGCCGGTTGTCGTCTGCGCGGTTCACGGCGAGATAGGCTGCAACATGAGTGATGACGAGACCGTTGCAATCCAGAGGTGGCAGCGCGCGGACGGGGCGGTAATCTACTTGCCCGAAGGCCAGGAGCTACCCGATACCAAAAAGACTCTTGAGCAAGATGGGCTCATCCGTTGCCAATACGGCGAACACGGAAATTACGTCAGCACCATCGTGCACGATCCGCTCAACATCCGCGTCCTGTGTTGGCAACTGACGGTCAATGCGGACGCCCGACGCCTTGGCCGTGAGCCTGTTTTTACGAACCTGCCGGCCGACCTGATCGACGGCGTACAATAGCGCGTCCTGCCGTCTTCACGTCCGCTTTCGGGGGGTAAAGCGGACATCGCTCCCGCATCGCAAAATGTCCGCCAACGACCCAAAGTGGACATTGAAAGCTTTGGAGCGCGGCGACGATATCATCTTCAAGCAAACACCAATTATTGACCGCTTCGAATTTCGGTTTCACCATTCAACCTTGTTTCGTCGGACAGCTTAATGCCGCGAGCGGAGCAACTCTATGGTCGAAGTCCAGAGCTCTTTCGCTACCGTAGCACGAAAGATCGGTAATTCCCGATTAGAGAAGGTGCTAGCGCAGCTTGCAGCTAACATTGCGACGGAAGTTCATAGTGCTGAGCGCATCCCGAAGCGAAGTGAGGTCCGCGATAACCTCAAGCTGCTTAAGGGCGAAGCCCGGCGCTTTGAAAAGGCGCTAAGCAAGATTTCGTTGCTCGACATTTCATTTAGCGCAATCGAATGCCTTCGCGTCGCACGCAAGACCGCCCGGGATGTCTCCGAGGTATGCGACAAGACTTTGTCCAACATCTCATTAAAGCGCGGCGCGCCAAAAAGGCCGGGTAGGATCACCTGTGCCTTGATAGTGATTGAGGCGTGGGATTTTGCACGTGGCGGACCACCCGGGGCTAATAATCCGAAAGCACAAAAAGCCTGTGAGGACTATTGGCGAGCTTATGGTGGACCACCGATTGGGAAGGGCGAGCCTGGCAGTTGGCGGAAGACGATGAAGGACGCCCTAGCGGATCGCAGTGCGCTGCGGCGATACATTCGAGATGAAATTCGATTTGAGGCCGAAAGACGTTCCAGCGAGCTATTACGGAAAAGGCGATAAATTCTTTTGGTCTTTCCGCGCCGCAGTCGGGATCGAATGCCATGGGGGGCCGACCCACCACGGCGCGGAAAGTGGGTGTGTCTTGTAGTGCGTGTCCATCTAGCGCGCGCGGACGGCCACTGAAAACAACACAAGGACACCGTTCGCGAGTTGCGGTTACTCAAAGATGATCAGACGGTAAAATGGTGGGATGAACGTGGGGCGAAATTAACGAGACGCGGACGAAGTCTCATTACGTGGGGGGTGTCACGCGTCCAACGTCATCGCCGTGTCTCTTATGACTGAGTCGAAGCAAACGATTGCAGTAAGGGGTAGCGGCGGATGGCAACGCTCGCGCCGATAATCTGGACAATACAGAGTTCCAAGACGACAGGCCGATTTGCGCCTGGAACTTGATTCGGACACTTTTTCCTTGCGTGTGATGATGAGAATCTGGAGACTTTGGAACCAGGTGGCTTGGGGACTGGGGCAGTTGCTGACACAATGGATCGCCAAATATGGCTATGTGCCAATTGTTCTGATTGGCATGGCCGGTCTTGCGTATGACATTGGCACTGGCGAATGGAAGAGCGGTGAAACCATTGTAGCCAAGGCTCCTATTGTGGCCGAGGTTCCTGTCGAGCGTGGGCCGCTCGCGCTGGAAAACAAGGCCGAGCCAAAGCTTAGGATGCAGCTGGCAGCACTCGACCCGCAGGCTGGATTGCTCGATGACCCCGGTCAGCCAGCCTCGAAGGGCTACGTCCTGTACGCCAACTCACCGACGAATTGGACACCGGTGCCGTTGCCAGAGGAGATCAGCTCCGCCCGCGGCCCGCACAGCGACAACATACGCGCCGAGATCGAGCAGGCGGCGCTGTTGTTCGATGTCGATGTGCAGATGATGAAGGCATTTGCCAAGATCGAGTCTGGATACAATCCAAAAGCCAAGACCGGCAAATACAAGTGCCTGTTCCAGCTTTCCGACTGGGAGTTTGCCAAATACTGGCAGGGCGACATCTACGACATTCGCGACTGCTCGATCGCGGCGGCCAGAAAGTTTGCGACTGAGGCCGCGCAGTTCGAGAAGGACGTCGGTCGTAGGGCCACGGCGGCAGAAATCTACTGCATCCACCAGCAGGGCTATCAAGGCTGTGCGTTTCATTACGACGCCCCGGACCAGCTGGCGTGGAAGAACATGTACCTGACTGGTGAGGGTCAGGAGAAGGGCGAGGCATGGGCGCGCAAGGCCATCTGGGGCAACGTCCCGTCAGATATCAAAAACAAGATCAAGGGCGGACTTGAGGCGCTGACCAGCGGCCAGTTCATCGCGCTTTGGACTGAACGCGTTAACCGCTTCATGGCGTACAAAGTGGAGGCGCCGGAGCGCTACGTGGAGCACGCCAGCAAGGCCAAGAAGTCGACGCAGCTAGCCGCGAAGGGCAAGAATAAAACGAAGGTCGCTGCACCCGACAAGAAGAAAAAGAAGATCAAAGTAGCGTCGCATTGAGTAGGCATGTCCGCTTTTGGCACAAAGCGGACATGGGCTTGTGCACAGCACATGTCCGCTTTCGGGGGTAAAGCGGACATCACCTCGGAATTGTCTGCAAACGACCTTAAGCGGTCGCTCGAACCAATGCCGCGGGAACAGGGACACGCCAGCGATTTCCATTTGAAAACTGCGCGCGTACGGATGACGCCAACGCAGAGCGGATAGCAGCAAAATTCTGCGGCGGCTGGCTGTTAAGCAACGTTGCCGCACGGACTGTCCCTTTCGCATAGATCTCGAAAAGGTCTTCCGGTGCATCGAGATCCCATACGCAATCGACAGTCGTCACATCGATGTTGGAAAATCCGGCGTCCGATAAAAGCTTCTCAGCCACATCTCGTCTTGAAAATTGATGGAAATCCGGCCCCAAAGGGGCGGATACGTCGGGATGACCATGAGTTTTGATCGCCCCATAGACAGCTGCAAAGCAAGGAGAGGTATCCGGCCCGCACCATACAGTCATGGCAAACTTTCCACCGGCACGAAGCACACGCCGAGCCTCCGCAAGCGTGCGCGGTTGATCAGGGACATGGCAAACGCCCAAGTTCGAAACGACGATGTCAAACTCAGCGTTGTCAAATGGTAGGTCCTGCGCGTCTCCTTCAATGAAGGCCGCNTTTGGTGCTCGTCGCCGTGCGAACGCCAGCATCGCTGGTGAAAAATCGATGCCAATGACCTCGCAGCCACGGCTCAGTAACGCCTCAGAGACATTACCCTGCCCACAACAAAGATCGAGTGCTTTGCAATTCAGCTTGGCACCGGCTGCGTCCAACAAACTGTTGATTGCTTGATCCGACGCGGAGGCGAACAATTCGACATAGCCGGAAGCTCGTGCGGTATCGGACCAGCCGCCACGTTCCATGTTCGCAAATGCTGAGTAGTCGGCCACCATTGTTGCTCATTCTGCAATGCTGATTGTTAGGGCATTTATAGCTGCTTGCTGGTGCGGCGCGAATGTCCGCTTTCGGGGGGTAAAGCGGACATGGCGTTTTGCACTGCAAATGTCTGCTTTTGACCCAAAGCGGACATTTCGTTCGACCATTCAGAAATTAACAGATCAGCAACCTTCCTCTTAAGTCCCTTCTTTTACCGCCTGCGTCGGGAGCATGATGCGGCACGATGTATGCGCCTGATCCATGAAGGGGAGCAAAAATGAAGTGGCCATTCGCTCTGCTTCTTGCTCTCGCCCTCGCGGGATGCGCGGAGAACGGAAATTTCGACCGAGAAAAACCGATCAAGCTTGCGGCACCGACAGGGCACATCTTGTCCCTGACAAAATCGGTCCCGCATAAATCATTCGTAGCCAGGGCTGAAGCAGCAAATTCTAAAGCCGATGCGAGTGAAAGCGAAAATAACTCATTGATGGAATGCGCGAGCGATGCCTGCAAATTACAATGCTCGCCTCGCGTAGAAAAACATTCCAGACCGAAATGGTGCATGTATTTTAAGGAGCCGATTGACAGACACTCGCTAAGCGCCACGTCTGATGAACAGCGCAAAAGCACTGAATAGTTAGCGATTGCTCCATCGCGCCTTGAAATCTGCCATCGGCAATGTCTGCTTTCAGGGTAAAGCGGACATGGCTCCCACATCGCAAAATGTCCGCTTAGTCATCGCTCAAACATCCCGGTCACGCGAAATTCCCAAGGGATGAACATCTGCATGACGTTGATAGAGGTTGGGTAAATTATAACGGACGAGGCGCTGATCTCGACCGGCCTGCCACTGTGATGAAGTAGATTGCCGTTGGCGTCGCGCAGCGGCTTCCCCAGCCGGAGGGGGTTTGGACGACCGAGGCCAGGGTGGTCGACGAGCCAGCCGCCGATCTCGGCGGGGTCGCCGGTTTGACCCGTTGTTTGTGCCCTCGACATTTGGGTCATACACAGCAGAGTGCAGCCGACCACAGCGCAAAGGCTTGCGATACCGCCGGTGAGGCGCAAGAGATTCCTCCCTCGCTCTCGTGCGACATCGGGGATTACCCGATGACCTTTGGCCTTGCCGGGGGGTTCTAATTTAGCGCTGATGGAATGAAAAGGTCCGCTTCCAACAGAGCAAACGCTTCGCTTATGTCTGCTATTGGCACTTAGCGGACATCGGCTTGTGCGCTGCACATGTCTGCTTTTGACCCAAAGCGGACATTCCCCGACCGGCACCCACCCGNAAGAGCCGTGAATGACAGTAAGAGAGTAAGTGGTAAGCGGTGCGATAACACCAGCACGGTACTGACCAGATCGGTCGCTGGGCAGATTCAACAAAGAGAATCATCTATTGGTAATTAGGGATGAGGAGGGACGGGGCATGCGGGCGCTTTTGCTTGGCACCTTGCTCGCAATCGGTCTCACACCGGGAGCGACAGCTCAATTGGCCGTCGGGCCGGTCCCAATAACGAGCAGCATCAACGACATCCCGATCACCGTGAGCGTGACGTCGTGGATTACGGTCAACTCGGTCGGCGATGAAACGACCGTGGAGGCGAGAATCTTCGCCGACCTGATAGATCTGCAGAAAAAGTTTTCCGACGTCGTGGGCAGCTTCAAGCGTAGTGCACGCAATTGCAACCGCAGCGCTGATGGTCAAAATCCCGTTGTATCTTTCAAGAGCGGCTCGCTCTGGCCCCGTAACGATCAGCTTATAATGTTTGTCCGCGGCGATATTGATATTTGGTCGTGCAGTGTCGGGCCTCCGCAATCCGCGATCCGATGGGAGAAGACAAAAGTTTCATTTCTTACTTTGAAGCTTCCAGTGCGACGCACCTGGAGAAACGTGAAGAGAAACATGGATGGCACCCAACCGTTTCATGGAACACTATTGGTGTCTTTAGCGGAAAAAGACGGCGCAAATGTCGCGCTGAGAAATACCGAACCCAACCTAAGGCTTGATGGTGAACCAACTTTTGCGACGAATGCGAATTTGAGCCTTGCAAAAACGGATATGAACGAGAAGGTGTCCAAAACGCTTCGAAGCGCAATTGACTTGACGAAGTTAAAGGACGTCCTTCCAAAGGAGCTTCAGAAATTCAACATGACCATCAGTTCGGCCCGCTTCAGGGATCGCGGCGGTCATGCCATTGCGGAAATTAATCTTGTCGGAAAGGCCTCTAGCCTCACCACAACATCGCTGCTTCAGCAGATAGGTGCGGGCCTGTAGTCCGAATTGGAAAGCGTGGTCCGTTACTCGCCCTCCGTTTGCGGAAATCCGCTTTTGCGGTCGCTATTCGGGGCAAAGCGGACATCGCTTTTTGCGGCGCACATGTCGGCTTTTGACCCAAAGCGGACATCAGCTGGTTTTCCATGTGCTGTGCCGCAAAAATCTAGCTAGTTTGAAAAGTGGTCAATTTTGAACAGACTCGGAAGCCCATCAGATTGAGCATGCGGCTAGTTCCTGTGTTTCCCAAGTCGGGAATGGGACCATGCAAATCATTCGCGAATGTCGGATGCGTGCAGCAATTCTTACTGAACTTGCGACGGATGCTCCGGAACTAGAAGATCAGTTGCTCTACGTTGCCAAAAAATGGCTGACGCTCGCCATTTTATGCGAGCAACTCACCGCCGGTGCGGATCAGGCAGCTCACAAGTTATCTGCACGCAACTAGGTGGAGAGCATGCAGCAATCAACGATAGTTTCTGACCCCGATTGCCCTAAATGCCAGAAAGTAATGAATTGGCACAGCGTCCAGGAGTCGGGAACGAAACGGTTGAATGTGTTTCATTGCGAAAGCTGCAATACGTTCGCCGCCGCTCCTGCGTCCGAAGCGCCAACGCTTTGGTTTTAGAGCGAATGTAGGCCGCCTCAGTTGGCCCTTTCTGAATCTGCCTCGCCCGCCGCGACATTGAAATTCAATGTTCAACACCAGATCGATCCTCTATTTCCCCCGAATGTCCGCTTTTGGCACTTAGCGGACATGCGCCAGTGCGCTGCAAATGTCTGCTTTTGACCCAAAGCGGACATGCGGTGTTAGACCGACTGTAAATAGTGAAGCGTAATTTCCGGCCGACAATTGAACCGTACAGCGATTTTTGATGAGCCCGCGCCGACTGATGTATATCCAGACATCCCGCGATACGCCCAGGCGCCAGAGCCCATATACCTGGGCAAAACCGAATTCAGAATGATCGGAATGCCCCCGGGCAGGCAAATCTGGCCGCCGTGGGTGTGCCCGCTCAGCATTAGGTTGAAATCGACGTGCGCAGCTTCCTCGTAAACTTCGGGCGTATGTGAAAGCAGGATCGAAAACGCGTCNCNTGGTATTCCAGAAGCGGCCTTTTCAATNTTGTCCGTAAGATAGAAATGGGCATCGTCTATNCCGGAAAGATATATGCACTCTCCGTTANGCCTGATTATCTCNCATTCATTNANCAGCATTCGNATGCCCATCTGCTCAAGATCGGGCAGCATTCTGATAGTGTCGTGATTTCCTAGCACCCCATAAATTGGTTTTTTTAGCGCCGCACAAATACGCGCCATTCCGGCTATCGTCTCATCGTACGGACCAAAGGTCTCCCCTCGGTAGTCACCGGTCAAAACGCAAAGATCGGAGTCTGTCTGCTGCAAAATCGGTATGAGACGCTCCATCGCGTCTCGGCTGACATCAACGTGCAGGTCGCTAAGCTGAAGAATGACAAACCCATCAAATGCCTTTGGCAGGTTGGTCGATCTGACGTAGTTACGTTTGATTTGGATCTGCGTCGCATTTCTGCAGCCGCGTCCATATAGTCCAGCCAACTTTAGAATACCCGGGATCACAAAATGCGATGATCCCAAATTTTCAATATGAAATAAATTGGTACCCTGACCAAATACCTGAGCCTCATGTTCGGCTTCTGTACCCAGACGTAGCTTGCAGTGAACCCGCCCGAGCCGCTTCTCTAGGAGTTTTGAAATGTCCTCGTTCATTGAATCTGATAGTAAGATGAAGGCCTGGATACGTGATCGGGTCTAAAAAAAGCCCAGTATATCTCTGTATCCGATTGTCGTATTGAGCTTGAGCGTCGCTGCACCGAACTGACACCACGTAAGGTCAGCTATTGGCACTTAGCGATCGGCTTGTGCGCTGCAATGTCCGCTTTTGACCCAAAGCGGACAACAGGGATTGTGCGATTTAAGCCAGCTATCGTAGCTCGTGCTCGACCAACATGTGAGGATTGCGGGCGAAAAAGGCGCCGCACCCGGGGTGACGAGGGCGGCGCCCGGCGCCGTCCCCGGTAGGAGGTTCCACACGCCCGCCCGGACAGTGCCAGTGTCTACGATGCACGGCGAGTTTTTAGGATTTGCTAACGACGCGACGTCTCTCCCAATACCACCCCGCCGTCGCTTTCAGTACACCACCTTCCTGATGGCGAGTATCGCCTCGCATTGTTCTAGCGGAATTGTGCAGGAGTTGATCGCGATTCCGCCAATCAAGGCGAAGATATTGAGCGACGCTCTTGCTTCGTGAATATCTGCTTTTCGGCGTAAAGCGGATATCGCCTTTGCAGCACGGGATGCCCGCTTATGACCCAAAAGGGGACATGCTGCCCCTTTAAAAGATGGCCGCTTTTCTGCGCACAAGCCCGTTCCTTACCGAATCCGCCTTTTTGTGATCGCCATCACATCTAGGACCGAACGGGTGACCCTAACGTTATTGGACCATGAAGCGCGAAGACATCGTTGCGCTTATCGAGCTGCCGAAAATGGCAGCCGAGCAATGGCGTCATGCCAAACGCGAAATCTCACAAAAAGATTTGTTCCACCGCGATCGGCCATTGCGTGGCCAAAAGCCTGCCGGCGCGCTGGCGTCGGCGGCCGAGACTTTCCTTCAGGAGTCATAAAACTCTGGAAATAGGGAGTAGGCGAGATGAACTAGGGGTGGCGGCGGGAGTACAGGATGAGTACGCTTAAAGTTCGAGGAGTTTCGATAGCAAGATCCAAATCTGCTGCGGGCATTTCTCCTTCAAAATATCGAACGCACGAGGACGGGCTGATGAAATCAGCAGTCGTGAAACGTTCGGTCGCCGTTGGAGGGCACAGGACCAGCGTTAGCCTCGAGGATGAGTTTTGGACCCAGCTGAAGGAAATAGCGGGCGCAAGCCAGACAACGCTGTCACGATTGATTGCACAGATCGACGAAGGGCGTCAGCACGGTAATCTGTCGTCGGCAATCCGCGTATACGTACTTAAACATTCCCCAAATTTCGCGAATATCACCTAACAGCGAAGACACGAGGGTAAATGTTTTTCGGTTGAAGGTCCAAAATCCGTTTTTGGCCCAAAAGCGGATATGCTGCTCACCGTGCGGAATGTCCGCTCTTTGGGGCATACCGAACCTCCGTTTGCGTTTTATTTTGAGAGTTTTTTCGGGAATAGGCGTGACGGAGGCGGAAAAACCCCGATACAACTGTTATTGGAGGGTGGCGCTGGTGAGGCGGGCTCGCGGAGTAAAGAAGCAAAGTCGAACGCGATATCCGATGAGTTCTTCGCCGCGTGAAAGGAATTTTCGATTTCATCGTGGGCATCATGCAACGGAATGTTGGTGTCAAATGTCTCGGGCCTTCTGTCGTCTAAAGATGGCAGTTCTGCCTCCAGTTTAAGAATGGCCGATTCGAGCGCGATCCGCTCATCTATGATTCCTAATGCCGATATTCGTTGGTCTTTGCGCAATTGAGTAATTAGAATTGTTCGGACATGCTCGTACAATTCTTGCCGATCCTGAGCGTTGTCAGTTGCCAATTGAGAAACCGCACGGGCAAGGATTGGATAATAATCAGCCAATTGCGAGCCCTCCCGACTCATTTTGCTTTACCGCTTAATATGAGGCCAAAGGCAGCCTCATGCCTCGACCCAGAGCAATTTATTTGTAGCCTTGCCGTCCGCGAGAGATGCTGGGCCGGTCTGGCCTCAGGCCGCGCATGGTTTCCATCGGAACCTTTCCTAGCCAGACAAAACCAAGCTTATCGAGGAAGACCTACAACGCCCTCGCCAAATCCTGGCACCGCACACCGCATGGAACATTCATGTTGTGCAGCAATCTTCTTCGGTAGCATTTGCACGCGTCGGGCAGGTGTTGTCACACCACCCAACCTTCCTCCGATACCGCACCGGAGGACGATTTTTTAAAAAGGTACTTCTTTGACGACCTCGCCACACCGAATCGCCAGATGATACTTGCGAACATTTTTTGGTGAGGCGTTCATGAAATCACTAATCGTCAAACGCTCCGTCGACATTGATGGACATGCGCAAACCATTCAATTCTCCCTACCCAATCTTTGTTTCCAGAGTTTGATTACTCCGGGCGGAAATTCGCGCCTTCCGACCCCCGTGCGTCGGCAGGCCTCCGGCCACATCTCAAGCAAGGAGTGATCTTCGCGGAATAGTTCGCTCTGGGAAACTTGGTCAGCTTCAGACTGCGGCCATCGCTCGGCTGCCATTTTCAGCAGCTCGATGAGCGTAGCGACATCTTGTTTGTAGGTATCCATGACAATCCCCCTTCGTAATGTGGGGGAAGTTACACATAACCACGGATGCCGCTGTGTCGGGCATCACGAAAAGGCGGCTGTTTGATGGGCGTAGATGCCAACGGGTTAAGCAGATGGAGCCCTTTAGGCTGGGCCTGCTACAACAGATGCGTTTTAATAACGGCGCGGCGCCCGCCACGCAGTCGCCGACTCTTGGTTTCGACCCGCAGTCGGCGGAGGTATGCGGTTAGCGACGCAGGAGCGGCGGAGTGCAGAATGATATTTCCTGACGGTCGCTCTTGGCGACGCAAGCTCTTGCCACGTGCGTCCCCATAAATTTCACCGCTGCGGCCAACTGGTTGTGGGGTTCATCACCTCGTTGTGCGAAGGAATGGAAGGGGATGGAAAGACGCATCGGTGTTGTGAAATTGGTGTGTGGTAGAAATGACACTTCAAAGACAAGCGCGACTCAGATTTAAAATAATCCTACGGGCATTGCGAGTGCGCGCAATTCATTGCTGCAAAACGCGATGAGGTTGGTCTTTTGCGCTCGCTAGTCACCGGAAGCAAGGAAGTGGTCGTGACCTCCGTTGTTGATGCTCGGCAAGCTACGGCTACGCGGTTTGTCTGTCGGTCTTATTTGGCGGTCGTGCTTACACCGGAACCGCCGATTGTCGAGTGGATTGCCGAGATCGATCAAAGGATAAAGGGCGCAGAAAGCTTCCTGGGCGGTGCGCCAGTCGTGGTTGACTTGAACGCGGTGAAACTCAGCAAGCTCGCGATTGTGCATTTGATTTCCGAATTGGAGCAGCGCGGCATTCGCGTTTTGGGCCTTGAAAATGTTGATGCGTTTTCGACGGGCGCAGGTCTGCCGCCATTATTACGATCCAGCCACTCTGGCACGGTGATACCCGATAGAGCGGCGCCACCCGCACATGATGTGCGTAAAGAGCCAACAACGCTCCTTCTCGACAAGCCGATACGGTCGGGCCAATCGATATTCTTTCCCGACGGGGATGTGACTGTGCTCGGCTCGGTGGCGTCCGGAGCAGAACTCGTCGCCGGCGGCTCCATCCATGTCTACGGCACGCTGCGCGGACGCGCTATGGCAGGGTCTCACGGCAATTCACGGGCGCGCATTTTCTGCAACAAGATCGAGGCGGAGCTCTTGGCCATCGGCGGCTATTATCTTACTGCCGAGGCAATCGATCAGTTCCCAAAGGGACCCGTGCAAGCATGGCTCGAGGGCGATGCGGTGAAGATCGCCACATTGGACCGATGATTCACCATAGGGGATGCAAACGATGGCAAAGGTCGTGGTTGTTACTTCCGGCAAAGGTGGCGTGGGGAAGACCACAACGACTGCGGCACTGGGAGCGGCGCTGGCGCAAATCGGCCAGAAGGTCGTGATCGTCGATTTTGACGTTGGCCTGCGCAATCTGGACCTAGTGATGGGGGCCGAAAGACGGGTGGTTTACGACCTGATCAACGTGATACAGGGCATCGCCAAGCTCCAGCAGGCCCTTATTCGCGACAAGCGCGTTGATACGCTCGCGCTGCTTCCCGCCTCACAGACGCGCGACAAAGACGCCCTGACTGAAGACGGAGTTCGCCGAGTCATTGCTCAACTACGGCAGATGTTCGATTGGGTGATATGCGACAGTCCCGCGGGAATCGAGCGCGGCGCAACCCTTGCAATGCGTTTTGCGGACATCGCCGTTATTGTGACAAATCCCGAAGTGTCGTCGGTGCGTGATTCTGATCGCATCATCGGGCTGCTCGATGCCAAGACGCTGAAGGCCGAGCGCGGCGAGCGCATCGACAAGCATCTCCTGATCACCCGGTACGATCAAACACGCGCGGCGCGCGGCGAGATGCTTTGCATCGACGATGTGCTTGAGATTCTGTCCACACCGCTCCTAGGCATCGTTCCGGAGAGCGAGGAGGTGCTGCGCGCGTCGAATCTCGGCTCGCCGGTGACGCTGAGCAATTCAGGCAGCGGTGCAGCGCGGGCCTATTTTGACGCGGCGCGGAGACTTATGGGCGAGAACATCGAAATGACGGTTCCCTCCGACAAGGTGGGGCTGTTCGGCAAGCTGTTCGGGCGGAGAGCAGCATGAACTTTTTCAATCTATTCAAGCGGGGGGGGTCCGCGCCCGTAGCTCGCGACCGCCTGCAGATTCTGTTTGCACACGAGCGCTCCGCCCCGAGCTCTCCCGATTTGCTTACCGTCTTGCGCGAAGAAATTCTCACTGCTGTAGCTAGGCATGTCGAAATTGAGCCAGCCGGCGTCAGCGTGCAAATGAACCGCGGCAATAAGATCTCGACCCTCGAGGTCGAAATTGAAATTCCGAATAGCGTCCGGGCACTGTCGAGCCGAGGCCAACGGAAGCGGCCGCTGCTGGCCGCACACCGTCCCGCCTAGGCCTAAAGATTGAGTGACGGCGATGGCGCAGGCGTTTAGGCCGCCAGCTATTCAGGGACAGTTCGTCTGGGGTTTTTGGGTTTCTTCCAATTCCGAACACACGACGATGATGCGCGCCCCATTATAGATATTCGACACGTCTATTCCTGTCGAAGACGCGGCGTGGACCGGGCGTGGCGTAGACCTCGGCATCGGTCTTTCAGGCGAAGCAACCTCATCTCGGAAAATATAGACCGATGTGTATGCCGCACCCAAAATTAGAAGGGTTATCGCAGCAACGGTTGTCATACCGAGCAAGGCAAATCGCGGTAGCATTGTCTTACTCCACAGTGACTTTGAGCATTGAGGCGCTCACCATTTCAAGCGTCTTTCTGTAGGTGCAAGCAATAAAGTTCCATGCGCCAACGATTACGGGCGCACTACATTGAAGCGAAGCGCCCAGAAAAGATCGAGAGACGATTGTGATTAGAGCCGATAATAGGCGTCGGCGCTATTGTTCCCCGTGTAAAGTCGCCCGAGGATGATCTTGCCCTTGCGCGGTCGCGAAAATCAAAATTTGTTCATTTTAAGTCTTTGGAGGGGTTCGCGCGCATAAACTATTCGTGACTCTGGTACGAAACTACCAATGTTTTTTTACGCATCATGCAATTATTGCGGCGGTAACCGGTAACGACAATTGAACCCGACCAGCGGTATTGCGTAGGGGGCGTCGATGAGCAACCCAGGCAGCGATAAAAAGTTTTCCGAGCACGACGAAAATTTTGAGCATGAGCATAGGCGCTACGCACCAAAATGGATCCGCGAGCAGGCGATGGCGGTGGCAGATGAACGACACCCGTATGTCGACTCTGAATCCGTGAGCCCGGCCCCAAACCGTGCGCATCGAAACTCGTCGCCGAACCCGGATTTTCATTTTGGCTCGCAACGTGTTCCGGAGCCGCCTGTGCGACTAGACGATGGATCCAGTGGGTTGATCGGGCGCGTCGCGTTCTTTGTCATATTTGCCGCGTCGGTTTCGTTATTGATCATCTTTGCGCGCCCGTTGTCGCAACTAGCGACCACGTTCTTTGACGGCTATCTTGAGCGAGCACACGAGTCAAAGACCGACCGGGCTACAGTGGGCAATGCCGTGCCCGAGCAACGTCCGACATCTGCGGATAAAACACCCGTTCCGGCGAAACCGACAGCAGTGGTTGCAGCTGCGGGCAGTGCTCCCGTCATCGCACAGCTTCAGCAATATGCCGCTGCGCAGCCGCAACAGCCTGTCCTACACCCGCAACAAACCATCTCACAAATGCAGCAGGCAACGCTTCCGACTCCGGCGCAATCTCTCGCATCGGAATCGGGGGCCCCGAAAAATGTCTTTCGCGGGGTGACTGACAGCGAAATTCGCTTCGGGATTTCGGCGCCGTTCAGCGGCGCGGCCAAAGAGCTCGGACAAAATATGAAGCTTGGCATAGAAGCCGCATTTAATGCTGCGAACGCGGCTGGTGGGGTTTTCGGGCGGCAGCTCAGGCTTATTGCGGCTGACGACGGCTACGAGACTTCTCGGGCGGCTATAACGATGAAGCATCTCTATGAGAAAGAGCAGGTTTTTGCAGTGATTGGCAACGTGGGCACGCCCACGGCTGTCGTCGCGTTACCCTATGCGCTTGATCGGAAAATGCTGTTCTTCGGCGCGTTCACGGGGGCCGGTTTACTGAGAAACGACCCGCCAGACCGGTATGTCTTCAACTATCGCTCAAGCTACGCTGAAGAAACGAGTGCCACAGTCCATTATTTGGTGAAGGTCAGGCACCTCAAACCCAGCCAGATCGCGGTGTTTGCGCAGCAGGACGCGTATGGCGATTCTGGCTTTTCCGGTGTCGCCAAAGCCATTCGCGCACTCGGGGGCGATGGCAATGCAATTTTGCGCCTCAATTATCAGCGGAACACGGTGGACGTGGACGAGGCCATAGAGCAGCTCAAGAAGAGTCGTATTCCGATCAGAGCGGTGATCATGGTGCCGACCTATCGTGCGGCGGCGAAATTCATTGAAAAGACGCGCGACCTCTATCCGAACATGATCTACACAAGCGTGTCTTTCGTTGGGAGCACGGCTCTGGCGAGCGAGTTGATGCTCTTGGGTAAAAGATTTGCAGCCGGAGTCATCGTGACGCAGGTCGTGCCAGCGGTCGAAGGTCACTCGTCGCTTGTGATCGAGTATAAGTCGACGCTCGCTAAGTACTTCCCGGGGGAGCAGCCGGACTATGTCTCGCTCGAGGGATATGTTGTGGGCAAGCTCATGGTCGACGCTTTGAAACGCAACGGGCCGCAACTTGACACCGAACGATTGGTGGCCACGCTCGAGAGCATGCGCGACCTTGATATTGGGCTGGGGACTCCGGTCAGTTTCGGGCAGTCCAGACACCAGGGCGTGAACAAAGTATGGGGTACTCAGATCGACGAAAACGGGCGGTATCAACCCTTCGATTTACAATAAAGGGCACATGCGCCGGCACCCGGGCGGGCGCGTATGAGGCGAGCAGGCGGCTCGATGCGATCCCCGGCGTCGGCCCGGTGCTGGCCACCGCTCTGGTCGCCAGCATCGCTGACCCCAAGGCCTTTCGCTCGGGCCGCAACTTCTCGGCTTGGATTGGACTGGTGCCGAAGCAGCACTCAAGCGGAGGTAAAGACAGGTTCGGCCGTATCAGCAAACAAGGCGACCGCTATCTGCGCAGCCTGTTCATGGCCGGCGCGCTCGCCGTCATTCGCTATGCCAGGATCCACGGCACCAGGCATCGGCCTTGGCTTACGGCATTGTTGGCGCGGCGGCCGACCAAAATCGCCGCCATCGCATTCGCCAACAAGATGGCGCGCATGGTCTGGGCCATGATGGCCAAGGGCGAACGCTACAATGAGCCCATCGCGCTTGCGGCGTAAACGAAATCGCGTCGGACATCCGGCGTGATATGAAGGTTGGGAAGGCAAACGGCACATAATGCAGAGCCGGTCGATCCGGCGATCAGGACAACCACTTGTACCAGCGCATCGTTAAATGCGTGCTTCTGATCGGGACCTGATCCGCGGAGGGCAATATGGCCCGCCGCCCCGTGTGCCGCACGAACAGGCCGAACACATGGCTGCACCGACCAAGGCTGCAAACGTGAAGAAAGTTCTTGCCAACTTGGAGCCGTCCACACATGGCACTTAGCGGACATCGGCTTGTGCGCTGCACATGTCTGCTTTTGACCCAAAGCGGACATTAGTCATGTTTCCAGCGTCTG
>ARCol0yngRDRAFT_1000066_pt1 | contig 19051 bp, 16 predicted proteins | sample AraColrhizospDNA_FD_9197 | JGI IMG/M metagenome (IMG submission 9197) | reverse complement strand
GCCGCCGATAAACTTCGTGAGCGAATGCACGACGATATCGGCGCCGAAATCGATCGGCTTGCACAGGTACGGCGTTGCGAGGGTGTTGTCGACGACCAGCGGTACGCCTGCCTTGCGGGCGATCTTGGAAATCGCCTCGATGTCCGTAATGACCCCGCCCGGATTTGCGATCGACTCAATGAAAATGCATTTCGTCTTGGGCGTGACCGCTTTCTCGAACGAGGCAAGATCATCCGGGTCCGCCCATACGACATTCCAACCAAAATTCTTGTATGAATGATTGAACTGGTTGATTGAGCCGCCGTACAACTTTTTCGAGGCGACGAGTTCGTCGCCCGGCGTCATCAGCGCATGCATCACGATCACTTGCGCCGCATGACCAGAGCCAACGGCGAGCCCCGCCGTACCGCCCTCTAGCGCAGCGATGCGTTCCTCCAGTACGGCGCAGGTCGGATTGCCGATACGCGTGTAGATATTGCCGAAGGTCTGCAGGCCGAACAACGCGGCGGCGTGATCGACGTCGTCGAACACGAATGAGGTGGTTTGATAGATAGGTGTTGCGCGCGCGCCGGTGGTTGGATCGGGCTTGGCACCAGCATGAATTGCCAGTGTGGCAAAGCCCGGGTTGCGTTCAACGTCGCCCATACGACCTCCGATCGCGCTATGAAATGAAAAAAGCCATCCCGCACCGAATGAAGCGGCGATTAGTGCGGGCGCGGAGGGGTGGCGTCAAGGCAGAACCGCATCGCAGCGGACAACAAAGAACTCAGGCGTCGCCGTTCCGGTCGGTCGCTGGGCCAAGACGCATGCGCTGAACACCGTTCCCCAGCCCTTGCGGACGCCTCGAAGAAATCGTCCGTGAGTTAACCCCCATCCAGGAAATCTCCGACGAAAGACGACCATATTCGATCTTCGGGCAACGGTTCATGACAACTTTCATCCCCGCTTCCTCAGCGAGTCGCGCAGCATCATCGTTGCGCACCGTGAGTTGCATCCAAATCACCTGAGGCCTCGGATTGAGTGTGATCGCCTCCTCGACGATAGGCGGCACATCGGCGGAATTGCGAAAAATGTCGACCATATCGACCGGTTCGGGAATTTCCGAGAGACGTCGATAGACCTTTTGGCCAAGAATCTCTTTGCCCGCCTGTCCTGGGTTGACAGGGATCATGCGGTAGCCCCGCTCGAGCAGATACTTGAACGCAAAATAGCTCGGCCGATTGTCTTTCGGCGAAATTCCGACCATGGCGATCGTCTTCACCGTATTGAGAATGCCGCGGATATAGCTGTCGTGATAGCTGTCGTGGTTCATTCGGACGGCGCTGCCGGTTGCTTTTCGAGAGCCGCACGCAGACGCGCGTTCTCGGCCTCCAGCTCTGCGATCCTGGCCTGGACGGTGGCAAACGCTTCCTCGATCTCGGCCTCGGTGAATCGCGTGACGATGTGCGAGGAGCAATTCACGTCCCAGGCTTCAATCGTGAACAGAATCGCACGCTCGGGCTTAGCCTTGTACCCGCTGTCGAACAGCTGCTCGATCAGAGCCGGGTCATTTTCGATCATGCGGGCGCGGCCCCAGATCTTGATCCGCTGGCGGCGTGCAGGATCGAGCAGAAACAGGAACGCGCGATCGTTTTCCAATAAATTGGCAAGTGTGATGTATTGCCGGTTACCGCGATAGTCGGCAAAGCCGAGCGTTTTTTCATCAATAACTTTGATAAAGCCTTTTGGCCCACCGCGGTGTTGCAGGTACGGCGCGCCGTCACCGCTCGCGGTCGCAAGGAAGGCGGTATCCTGTTCTGCAATAAATTTCGCAAGCTCCGGCGTGACGTGGTCCGGAAAGCCTTCGGCCATGCGGCGCGCATAGGCCTTTGCCGATCCACGCTCGGCCTGAGCCTGTTGCGCGGCCGGTGTGAATACCCGGCTGGAGTTATTCATTTGTAACCGACCCGATCGCTGTCCCGAGCGGAACAAAGATAGTCTTTCGCTGTTGCTCACGGTAGGGCCGCGCGAATTGAATTGGGCAGGATTGCGGTAGCGGACGACATAAGAAGGTCACGCTGATTTGCTGCCATCCGAACGCTGAGGGGCGCCGCCTAGGTTGTGCACAAACAGGAGGCGTTCGATGTGTGACTACAGTCTTCACGACGTTGCGTCTCGACCCGCTAAGGTCGGCGACAAGCTGGTTTCAACTCAATTTCCCAATGCCATCACGCGCGGTTTTGCCGATCCGGCGGAGCCGCGTGTTGCCGTGTGCCTGATGCCCGGGACCGAGGTTGCATTCGAAAAAGAAGTTGAATGCGATGCGTCATTCCGGTTCTTGCCGACGCGCAAGTCGACGCACAAAGTTGCGCGTTTTCGGCAGGTCAACCTCAACCGGCCGGCGGCTCACCACGATGCCTTGGAATTCCCGGACGGAAAGATCGTGCTGGTGACCGATCTTTGCGAGGGCCAAAGCGCGACGGTGTTGCAGCTGCCGAGTGCCGGGCGCCCGGTGGCAGATCACGGCAAGAGCGAAGCGGCGCAAGACGAGCCGCTTATCGCCTGAGCCCGCGCGGCAAAACAAGAGAGCCACCGGTTCCCGGTGGCTCTCCATGAAATTCGACGCCGTTGACGCCATGGGCGCAGTCAGCGGTCCTCCCATTTCGGTTCCCGCTTTTCGATAAAGGCGTTCAGCCCTTCCTCGGCATCGCGCGCCATCAGGTTTTCGACCATCACTTCCGAAACGTATTGATAGGCGTCGCCGAGGCTCATCTCGGCCTGACGGTAAAATCCCTCCTTGCCGATCTTGACGATGTGGCTGGATTTGCCCGCGATCTTCCGCGCGAACGCGAGGGCTTCCTCACGTTCCTTGCCTGGGCTGACCACGCGGTTAATCAAACCCATGCGGTAGGCGTGCTCCGCCGTAATGGCGTCGCCGGTGAGCAGCATTTCCATGGCGTGCTTTCGCGCGATGTTGCGCGAGAGGGCAACCATCGGGGTCGAGCAAAACAACCCGATGTCCACACCGGGCGTGGCGAATTTTGCGGCCGTAGAGGCGACTGCGAGATCGCAGCTGGCGACGAGCTGGCAGCCTGCCGCGGTCGCGACGCCCTGGACGGCGGCAATCACCGGCCGAGGTAGATTGACGATCTGAAGCATCGTTTTGCTACAAAGGCTCATCATGTAGCGGAAATAAGCGCGCCCACCGTCGGGATCGCTGCGCCGGCTGGTAAGCTCCTTGAGATCGTGACCGGCGCAGAAGGCGGGGCCGTTGGCGGCGATTACGACCGCGCGCACCGCCTTGTCCGCAGCAATTTCCGTGAGAGCGTCGGATAGCGCCGTCAGCATTGCTTCGGACAGGCTATTCCGCGTTTGCGGGCGATTGAGAATGAGTACAGCGCTGTCACTGTGATATTCCAGCAGCAGTTCCGGCGCCTGGGCGTCGGCCGCGCGGGAAGTGGTCGGAGCGGTCATTCAGTCAATCCCACAAACCTAATCTGCCAATGTTAAGCCGAAGCGAGGCCCATGCAAGGCTCGGAACGACATGGCTTTTATTCGCGTTAACGCGGAGCCATGGCCAAGAGGCGTACAAAATCGAAGCGGTCAAAGCATAGACGACGCTGGTCTGCGCTGGTGACCCGTGAAAGCGATGCGCTGAAAAGGCGTTTTTACCAAATCGAACCCCCGGAAGATTGCCCGCTCTCTCAAGCGTTTCGCCGACCGCAGCCGGCGCCGCAAAACGAGTGCCTATAGATCCGCTATGTCTATGCTCACCTTCTTCATAAACCGCGCCGGAAAAGGTCTATCCCGGACGCGAAAGTGGAAATTGGAGATGGCAAAGAACAAACTGCGTGCGCTTTACGGCAAGGCCTGAAATCCCTGATTGACCTGAATACTCCGCAGACTATGACCAGAGCTGCCGGATTGGCCGGCAAAGGGGGGACGCGCATGCCGGCTCCGGCGATGGATGCCGAGGCAATCGGAAATTTGTTGCACGAGGTTTTTCCTCAGGCCTTTTATCCGGGCTGCGGGCTGACAATAGAGCGCGTGGATTATGCGGATATTCGCGTGCGACGCCATTTTCAGGAAAACCACATTCGGCCCGGCGGCACGATTTCCGGGCCGACCATGATGGAGCTCGCCGATTTCGCAATGTACGTCGCGGTCTTTTCCGCGATCGGCCCGCAACCTTTGGCGGTCACAACTAACCTCAACATCAACTTTCTGCGCAAACCGGCACAGGCCGACCTGATTGCGGATGCCCGCTTAATGAAGATCGGCAAACGCCTGGCGGTGGGGGAGGTCACGATTTACTCGGATGGCTCGTCAGATGCAGTCGCTCACGTCACATCGACCTATTCAATCCCGGAGAGCCGCTAGCTAAATCTTGGTATCAAATTACCATTCTCATAACGCATTGATAGATAACACAAACCTCTGAAAGTATTACTTGACCACCGAATAGGCCCTCGGTAGATACCTGCAAATCGCGCGGCTCTGCCGCGCGCACGTTTTCAGGGACTAGTCATGAAGACCTATTCGGCCAAAGCGGCCGACATCGAAAAGAAGTGGGTGACCATCGACGCCACTGGGCTCGTCGTCGGGCGATTGGCCTCGATCGTCGCAATGCGGCTGCGCGGGAAGCACAAGGCGACGTACACGCCTCACGTGGACGACGGGGATAACGTCATCGTCATCAATGCGGCGAAGGCGGTGCTTACCGGGCGCAAGCGCGAGAAAAAAGTTTATCACCACTACACGGGATACATTGGTGGGATCAAAGAGCGGAGCGCCAAGGCAATCCTGGAAGGACGCTTCCCGGAACGGATCGTCGAGAAGGCTATAGAACGCATGTTGCCGCGCGGACCGCTCGGTCGCGTCCAACTCGGAAACCTGCGCGTCTATCCTGGTCCCGAGCATCCGCATGAGGCGCAAAAGCCAGAAAAGCTCGATGTCGCCGCGATGAATCGCAAGAACGTGAGGAGTGCCTGATCGTGGCCGAGACCGTGCAATCTCTGGAAGGACTAGCGACCCTCAAGCCGGCAGCGCCGGAAGCGCCGAAATACGAGAAGAAAGTTGATGCGCAGGGCCGCGCCTACGCCACCGGCAAGCGCAAGAACGCGGTGGCGCGCGTGTGGATCAAACCCGGCTCAGGCAAGATCCTCGTCAATACCAAATCCGTGGAAGTGTTCTTTGCGCGTCCGGTGTTGCGCATGCTCATTCAGCAGCCGCTGGTCGCGACCAACCGCAATGGCCAATACGACGTCACCTGCACCGTTTCCGGCGGCGGTCTGTCCGGGCAGGCGGGCGCGGTTCGTCACGGTCTTGCGAAAGCGCTGACTTATTTCGAGCCGGACCTGCGCGGCGCTCTCAAGCGCGGCGGCTTCCTGACACGCGACCCACGCGTCGTCGAGCGCAAAAAATATGGTCGCGCCAAGGCGCGGCGTTCCTTCCAGTTCTCGAAACGCTAAACCGTCTGACAATCGAGATTGTCGTAAAAGGCGCGCAAAAAGCGCGCCTTTTTGTTTGCCGTTCGCGATCGTTCAAATTGTAACTATTTCATTCGCGCTGCATTAATCGAGAAAATGCACTGGTCGCGCGGAAACGAACCTCAAGTTTGAATACAATTCGCGACAGTCTTTCATCGAAGCCCAGTGAATAGTGCAAAGGTTTCCCTACGAAAACGGGGTTATTTTACCGTCGACAGTTTGGCGAAGTGTGCGCCAAACGGAGGTGGGAGATCAAATGTTGCTCGCGGGCGGCTTGCAATCCTCATCGCTGGATTTGCCGACGCTGTCGTTGGTCGCGGTCTGCATTGCCGGACTGCTCGGCCTATTCCTCATCATTGACTGGATGCAGCAGCGTAACGTCCGCGCGCTGGCGTGGTGGGGTTCCGCTTACCTGATTGGCGCATCGGCAATGGCGCTCGGCACAATGCCTGCGCCGTTCATCAAACTGCCGGCAGCGGTACCCGGCGCGTTGACGTTCCTCGCTTGTGGCATGGTCTGGAACGGTGTCCGCCTGTTCCAGGGCCGCCGCGTGCTGCCGTTCGCGACTTTCATCGGCGCTGCGCTGTGGCTTGGTCTCGCCCAGATTCCGGGAATGCTGGACGGCGGCAATGGCGAAGTTCTCGGTGCGCTCATCGTTCCCGTCTACACCTTCTTCATTGCGATGGAGTTGTGGCGTGAGCGGCGCAGGACGCGCTATTCGCGCGCCGCAGCAATCGTGGTGCCGTGCTTGCATGCCGGCATCTTCCTGGTGCCGCTGGCGATGCGCCTGTCCTTGCCTGACGGACATAGCGGCGCCTGGCTGACGGTCTTCACGCTTGAAACGATCCTTTATGCGGTCGGCACTGCGTTCATCGTGATGCTGATGGTCAAGGACCACCATGTGCACGTCTATCGCACCGCCGCCTCGACCGACCACCTCACCGGGGTTCTCAACCGCCGCGCATTTATCGAGACTGCCCAGACTCTCTGCAAACGTCAGGCAAAGCGGGGCGAACCGGTCGCGGTGCTCATGTTCGATCTCGATCATTTTAAATCGATCAATGACCGGTTTGGCCACTCGACCGGCGACGAAGTGCTACGGTTGTTCGCACGGGTCACGCGGGCGAGCACGCGTCTCAACGACATCATCGGCAGGTTCGGTGGCGAAGAGTTCATCGCGATCGTGCCGGGTGGTCTCGAGGTCGCTCAGAAAATCGCTGAACGCGTCCGGACTGCGTTTGAAAACGCGGGGGCCGTGATGGAAAGCCAACCGATCGGCGCCACGGTCAGTATTGGCGCGGCTGCCTCCTACGATGCGACGATGCCGGTCGACGCCCTGATCGCAAAGGCCGATGCCGCGCTGTACCGGGCCAAGCACGATGGGCGCAATCGGGTGATTGTGACCGAGAGCGAGAACGCTTCGGAACGCGCCCGACTCATCGCCGCGGCGCGGCGCACGCGCCCATTTGGCATGGCGGCATTTGCGCGTATTTCGCAACGCAACAAATCCGTGCGTTCGGCCTGATCCATAAGCCGTACTTGCGTTTCCCGAAACTGAAACGTCTCGTTTACATGCCGGCGGTACCATTCCGGCATGTGGGGCCCATCGATTCACGGCCGAGGCGGAGCTGACGTGCTCCAGCTTGAGGCCTATGCCGAACGCGCCGGCGCCGCGCTAGCCTGCGCCTATTCCAATTCAGCCGAATTCGATGCGGCGTTGATTGCGGCACGCCGCGCGGCGGGTGTCTACGGGCCGCGCCGCCACCGCCGCCAGATGCTTGCGACTGCTGCCGGTGTTGCGGCCGGCCTTGCCGTCGTTGCCTTCCTGATCGTCTGATCGACGTCCAAGCAAAAAAATCGGGCGCCCGTTTCGGGGCGCCCGAAGTTGCATCGCAAAGCTATGTAGCTTGCGCGATGACTAGGAGGAATGCTTACGCCGAGTAGTACATGTCATACTCGACCGGATGCGGGGTGTGCTCGAAGCGGATCACTTCCTGCATCTTAAGGTCGATGTAAGAGTCAATGAAGTCGTCGTCGAAGACACCGCCCGCTTTCAGGAAGTCGCGGTCCTTGTCGAGTTCGCCGAGCGCCTGGCGCAACGAGCCACAAACGGTCGGGATCTTTTTGAGCTCCGCCGGCGGCAGGTCGTAGAGGTCCTTGTCGATCGCCGAGCCCGGATCGAGCTTGTTCTTGATCCCGTCGAGGCCCGCCATCAGCATCGCGGCGAAGGCGAGATACGGATTGGCGAGCGGATCGGGGAAGCGGACCTCGACGCGCTTGGCCTTCGGGTTTGTCGTGTACGGAATGCGGCACGACGCCGACCGATTGCGCGCGGAGTAAGCGAGCAGCACCGGCGCCTCGAAGCCCGGCACCAGACGCTTGTAGGAGTTGGTGGTCGGATTGGTGAAGGCGTTGATGGCCTTCGCATGCTTGATAATGCCAGCGATATAGGAGAGGCAGGTTTCCGACAGATCAGCATATTTGTTGCCTGCGAACACCGGCTTGCCGCCCTTCCAGATCGACTGATGGCAGTGCATGCCCGAGCCGTTGTCGCCATAGACGGGCTTGGGCATAAAGGTGGCGGTCTTGCCGTAGATTTGCGCCACCTGCTGGATGCAGTATTTGTAGATCATCATCTGGTCGGCCATCTGCACGAGCGGTGAAAACTTCATGCCGAGCTCGTGCTGCGCCGATGCCACTTCATGGTGATGCTTCTCCACCTTCACGCCCATCTTGGCCATGGCCGCGAGCATTTCGCTGCGCATGTCCTGAGCGGAATCCTGCGGCGGCACCGGGAAGTAACCCTTCTTGGTGCCGATGCGGTGACCGAGATTGCCGCCTTCATACTCGGTGGCGGAATTGGAAGGCAATTCGATCGAGTCGAGCCGGAAACCCGTGTTGTAAGGTTCGGCGGCGTATTTGACGTCGTCGAACACAAAGAATTCGGCTTCCGGGCCGAAGAAGATCGTGTCACCGACGCCGGACGTCTTCACCATGCCCTCGGCCTTCTTGGCCATGCCGCGCGGGTCGCGGTTGTAGGGCTCGCCGGTCGTCGGCTCGAGCACGTCGCAGACCAGCGACATTGTCGTCTCGGCGAAGAACGGATCGATGCATGCTGTCGCCGGATCCGGCATCAGGTTCATGTCGGATTCGTGGATTGCCTTCCAGCCGGCGATCGACGAGCCGTCGAACATCATGCCTTCGGCGAATGTATCTTCTTCGATCATGGTGATGTCGAAGGTGACGTGCTGCCACTTGCCGCGTGGGTCAGTGAACCGGAAATCGGCATACTTCACATCATTATCTTTGATCATCTTCATGACTTCTTTGGCTGTCGTCATGGACTGCATTCCCCCTGTTTTCATGAAATTGCCGCGAGGACTTTTGCCAGCGGCCTAGACTGCATCAATTCCGGATTCCCCGGTCCTTATCCGAATGGCTTCTTCGATGTTGGAAACGAATATCTTGCCGTCACCAATCCGGCCAGTCTGAGCGGCGCGCCGGATCGCATCGATCGCCTTTTCCACCATGTCGTCGCCGAGCACGATTTCGATTTTCACTTTGGGGAGAAAATCGACCACGTATTCGGCGCCGCGGTATAGCTCGGTGTGCCCTTTCTGTCGTCCGAAGCCCTTTGCTTCGGTCACAGTTATCCCCTGCAGGCCCACTTCCTGAAGCGCCTCTTTCACCTCGTCCAGTTTGAATGGCTTGATGATGGCTTCGATTTTTTTCATTGCCTGTCCTTCCCGCAGCTCGCCGGACAACATCCCGGCGGGCCGCGCTACCGGTTTGCAGGTCTCGTGCCAACCCGGCGAGAGACAAAAAATCTCTTCTCTGCAATAGTTTAGGTGAATTGCAGAGGCCGCCCAGCGCGCTGCCTAATATTCGGCGCCTATGAGTTAAGCAAAGTGGCCAGAATTTAGCCAGTCGCGAAGGACTTCTAGGTTGGCTTGAATTGTCCGTTGTCGGGCGCACCGATACTCTTTCCGACAAATGATCGAACTGCTCACGACCGCCGAGATGGCAGAGGCCGACCGCCTAGCCGTTGCCGGCGGCATTCCCAGCATCGCGTTAATGGAGAATGCCGGCCGGGCCGTTGCGGACGCTGCCTCCAGAATGCTGCAAGGGCATCGCGTCGTGGTCGTCGCAGGCCCTGGTAACAATGGCGGCGACGGCTTCGTTGCTGCGCGCTATTTGGCTGAGCGTGGCCTGGCGGTGAGCGTTTGCTTCTTTGGGAAACGCGAGCGGTTGAAAGGTGACGCCGCTTTGGCGGCACAGCGCTGGAACGGACCCGTAAGCGAGCCATCGCCTGCAGCATTTACGGACTGCGACTTGATCATTGATGCGCTGTTTGGTGCGGGACTTGACCGGGATGTTGAGAGCCCGGCGCGCAACGTCGTCGATTTGATGAATGCCGCTTCGATACCCATCGTTGCCGTCGATTTGCCGAGTGGCGTGAACGGCACCACCGGCGCGGTGAAGGGATGTGCCATCAACGCACAACTCACTGTTACGTTCTTCCGACGCAAGCCGGGACATTTCCTTCTTCCGGGACGGCTGCATTGCGGCGTGGTCGAAGTCGCCGATATCGGAATTCCGGAGCGCGTCCTCGACAAAATCAAGCCGATGACATTTGCGAATGTTCCCGCGCTTTGGCGGAATGCGTTTCCGCAGGCCAGGACCGAGGGCCACAAATACTCTCGCGGCCACGCGGTCGTCATTTCGGGAGGGCCGTCAACGACCGGTGCCGCGCGACTGGCTGCGCGTGGGGCGCTTCGGGCAGGGGCGGGTCTGGTCACCATCGCAAGTCCAAGGGATGCTTTGAGTATTAACGCCGCTGAGAATCTGGCGGTCATGGTCCGCCCGGTGGACGGACCAATTGAGCTAAAGGAATTTCTTGCCGACAAGCGGAGAAATGCCATCACCATTGGTCCTGGTGGAGGCGTTGGCCCGGCTATGCGCGAACAAGTACACACCGCACTCGATGGGGATGCGGCGGTGGTGCTGGATGCAGATGCATTGACGAGCTTTGCCGGAGACCCTGACGCGTTGGCCAATGCAATTGGCAAGCGAGCCGGTCGCCCGGTTGTGCTCACCCCGCATGAGGGGGAGTTTTCCCGGTTGTTCAGTGCTTTGGAGCAGGAAGCGCGTTCTCGCTCTAAACTTGAGAAGGCCCGGCTGGCCGCTACGAAAACGGGGGCCGTTCTGGTTCTGAAGGGAGCGGACAGCGTGGTGGCTGAGCCAAGTGGTCGTGCGGCGATTGCAGACAACGGTCCGCCGACGCTTGCCACTGCCGGTTCCGGAGACGTGCTGGCCGGCATGGTGAGCGGCCTTTTGGCGCAAGGCATGCCGGTGTTCGAGGCGGCCTGTGCCGCCGTATGGCTGCATGGGGAAGCGGCCAAGGAATTTGGCCCCGGACTCATCGCAGAAGACCTCCCGGACATGCTCCCACGGGTCTATGGACGGCTTTTTGGCGGCCGGGGCACCCAAGCCTGACGGTGCTATTGCGGTCCGCTCTGGAGGGGCTATTTCAGCGTTGGAAGCGGTAAACTAACGCCTTAGGACTGGCCCGCTTAAGCCTTGCCTAGGCGGGTATGGCCGCGTTAAGCCCTGCCGGATTGCGGGGCCAGGATTGTCCTGTAACCGCCCCTTGCGGGCGTGGCGGAATTGGTAGACGCGCGGGATTTAGGTTCCCGTGACGAAAGTCGTGGGGGTTCAAATCCCTCCGCCCGCACCACGCCGAGGGCTATAAAATGCGGGGCGACCACCCGTCTCCGGATTTCCGTGGCGTTGATGCCAGGTCAGGCGTGCGTCGTACGAGTGTAAGCAACGAGTAGTGAGCAATGCAGGTTACCGAAACACTGTCGGAAGGTCTCAAGCGCGAGTACAAAGTCGTCGTGCCGGCCGCCGAGCTCGACGCCAAAGTAAATCAGCGCCTTGACGATCTGAAAGGTCGCGTCCGGATCAACGGCTTCCGACCCGGTAAAGTGCCGGTCGCCCATCTCAAGCGCATGTACGGCCGCTCGGCGATGGCCGAGGTGATTGAAGCCACCGTGCGCGACACCAACAATCAGATCGTCAGCGAGCGCGGCTTCAAGCTTGCGGCTGATCCGAAGGTCACGCTGCCGACCGAAGAGGGCGCGATCGAGCAGTTGATCGAAGGAAAGAGCGATCTGAACTACACAATGGCGCTCGAAATTGTGCCGCCAATCGCGCTTGGTGACTTCAAGACCATCAAACTCACTAAGCTGACCGCTGATGTCGCCGAGACCGAAGTCGAAGAAGGCATCAAGAACATCGCCAACCAGAACCGGCCCTACACACCGCGCCCGCAAGGTGAGAAAGCGGCGAAAGATGACCGCATAACGATCTCATTCGTCGGCACCATTGACGGCAAGCCGTTTGAAGGCGGCACGGGCGACGACGCAGTCGTGCTTATTGGTTCCAATACCTTCATTCCAGGGTTCGAGGATCAGCTGATCGGCATTGCGACGGGCGAAACGCGCGCGCTGAAGGTGGCCTTCCCCGCGCACTACATGAAAGAGGACCTGGCCGGAAAGGATGCCGAATTTGTCGTTACGGCGAAATCGATCGAGGCCCCCGGCACGGTGACGATCGATGACGAATTCGCCAAGGCGCTCGGCCTCGAGTCGCTTGAGAAACTGCGCGACGCCGTCAAAGACCGCATCACGCGCGAGCACGCGTCAATGTCGCGCCAGAAGATCAAGCGCGCGCTGCTTGACGAACTCGACAAGATGCACAAGTTCGATCCGCCACCGACCTTGGTCGAAGAGGAGTTCGACCGTGTGTGGAAGTCGGTGCTGCAGGAGCTCGAAAATGAGCGCAAGACGTTCGCCGACGAAAACACGACCGAGGAAAAGGCCAAGGCTGAGTATCGCGCGATCGCGGAACGCCGTGTTCGGCTTGGCTTGGTGCTCGCCGAGATCGGTGAAAAGAACAACATCACGGTGACCGAAGATGAGCTCAGCCGCGCCGTCATGGACCGTGCGCGCCAGTTCGCGGGCCAGGAACAGCGGGTGTGGGATTATTATCGTCAGAATCCGCAGGCGGTTGCCGCCCTGCGCGCGCCAATCTTCGAGGAAAAGGTTGTCGACTTCCTGCTCGAACTCGCAAGCGTGAAGGACAGCAAAGTGTCACGTGAAGAGCTCTACAAAGACGACGAATCGGCCAGCTGATATGCGGCGTCTTGCGCGGGTGCTTGTGTGAAAATAGATCACCCGACGTGCCGCGGCAGCTAAGCTAACCGGCGTGATTCGCGTCAAGGAGACGAAATGAGAGATCCCGTCGATACCTACATGAACTATCTGGTGCCCATGGTGGTCGAGCAGACCAATCGTGGCGAGCGGGCCTACGACATCTACTCGCGGCTCCTGAAGGAGAGGATCATCTTCATCACCGGGCCGATCGAGGATGGGGTGGCCACCTTGGTGGTGGCGCAGTTGCTGTTCCTGGAGGCAGAGAACCCGAAGAAAGAAGTGTCGATGTACATCAACTCGCCGGGCGGGGTCGTGACCTCGGGCATGGCGATTTATGACACCATGCAGTTCGTGCGGCCGCCGGTCTCGACGCTCTGCGTAGGGCAGGCCGCATCGATGGGCTCGCTGCTCCTGGCCGCCGGGGCGAAGGACCAACGGTTCGCGCTTCCCAACGCCCGCATCATGGTTCACCAGCCGTCAGGTGGGTTCCAAGGTCAGGCCACCGACATCATGCTGCATGCCCAGGAAATCCTAAACCTTAAGAAGCGGCTCAACGAAATCTACGTCAAGCATACCGGCCAGTCGCTCAAGAAGATCGAAGACGCGCTTGAACGTGACTACTTTCTGACCGCGGAGGCGGCCAGGGACTTCGGGCTGGTTGACAAGGTCATCGACAAGCGCCCCGAGGAGCTCTCACCCAAGCCTGCCTGATGATTTGGCCGGGCAGGTTCCACCCGACTTACGGCTACGAGCCGCGTGCCCCGAAGGGGGCGCTTTTGCGGCTTCAGGTGCGACGTTATCGTTAACAGAATCTTGATTATCAGGTCGTTAGCATGCTTCGCTTATGGTGTAGGGGCGAAACGGGAGTGCGGGCCTTCCCAAAACCAGGGCCGCCGTGCTGGAGTTTCGGCGCGATACTTGCTTCGTTGCGTGTGGGCGGTTAAGCGAAGTCTCGCCGCCAGCAGGAAGTACGGAAGCGTGTAACGGAGATTGGAATGAGCAAAGTCGGCGGCAGCGATTCCAAAAACACCCTCTACTGCTCGTTCTGCGGCAAGAGCCAGCATGAAGTGCGTAAGCTCATTGCCGGCCCGACCGTGTTCATCTGCGACGAGTGCGTCGAGCTGTGCATGGACATCATTCGCGAGGAGAACAAATCCTCGCTGGTGAAGTCGCGTGACGGAATTCCCACGCCGAAAGAAATCCGCAAGGTGCTCGATGACTACGTGATCGGTCAGGATCATGCCAAGAAGGTTCTCTCGGTCGCGGTGCATAATCACTACAAGCGGCTCAATCACCAGGCCAAGCACAACGACGTAGAACTCGCGAAGTCGAACATCCTGCTCATCGGGCCGACGGGCTCGGGCAAGACGCTGCTTGCGCAAACGCTTGCGCGTATTCTCGACGTTCCGTTCACGATGGCCGACGCAACGACGCTCACCGAAGCCGGTTACGTCGGCGAGGACGTCGAGAACATCATTCTCAAGCTGCTGCAGTCTGCCGACTACAATGTCGAGCGCGCACAGCGCGGCATCGTCTATATCGACGAAATCGACAAGATCTCGCGCAAGTCGGACAACCCGTCGATCACCCGCGACGTTTCGGGTGAGGGCGTGCAGCAAGCGTTGCTGAAGATCATGGAAGGCACCATCGCTTCCGTGCCACCGCAGGGCGGCCGCAAGCATCCGCAACAGGAATTCCTGCAGGTCGATACGACCAACATCCTGTTCGTCTGCGGCGGTGCCTTCGCTGGCCTTGAAAAGATCATTTCGGCGCGTGGCCGGTCGACCTCGATCGGCTTCAGCGCCAAGGTAGTCGCCCCCGAGGATCGCAAGCAGGGCGAAATCTTCCGCGAAGTCGAGCCGGAGGACCTGCTCAAATATGGCCTCATCCCCGAATTCGTCGGCCGTCTGCCGGTCGTCGCCACGCTCGAGGATCTGGACGAGGCCTCGCTCAAGAAGATTCTGGTCGAGCCCAAGAACGCGCTGGTCAAGCAGTACCAGCGGTTGTTCGAGATGGAGTCGATCGACCTGACGCTGGCTGAAGAGGCGCTCGGCGCGATCGCCCGCAAGGCCATCGATCGAAAGACCGGCGCTCGCGGTCTGCGATCGATCATGGAGGGCATTCTCCTCGACACCATGTTCGACCTCCCAAGCCTGGAGGGGGTAGAGGAGGTCGTGATCTCCAAGGAGGTCGTCGAGGGAACCGCTCGGCCGCTTTACATCTATGCCGACCGCAGCGACCGGACGGCGGAAACAGGCAGCGCCAGCGCCTGAGCCGGCGGGGCCACACCCGAAATATTTCGAAAAAGGCTGCCGATTCGTCCGTTTTGCGGGGTTGTTACCGAGGCGGGACTCGCTTTAACTGGAAAAAGCGAGGCTTCTTGCGGAGCCTTTTGGTCCGCCATACGTATAGCGTACCAACCGAACTGGCACACGAAAGGTCGTATCTGATACCGATTGAGCGAGGATTTCCTGGGCTCTCTTCGACGGGAGCCGAGCATCTGAACTTCTGCGCCTCCTTGCTCAGCATACCGGCACTGCCACCCGATGCCGCATAAGCGGGTCTAACGGCAGGGGCACAACAAAAGGACCAAAGCAATGACCAATAAGCCACGACCCCAGCTGCAACCCGGCGAAACCCGGGCCTATCCGGTTTTGCCGCTGCGCGACATCGTGGTGTTTCCGCACATGATCGTCCCGCTCTTTGTCGGCCGCGAAAAGTCGATTAAGGCGCTGGAAGAGGTGATGCGGTCTGACACCTTCATCCTGCTTGCCACGCAGAAGAACGCCTCCGACGACGACCCGGCAACCGATGCAATCTTCGAGACCGGGACGCTCGCGAGCGTACTTCAGCTCCTCAAGCTGCCCGATGGCACGGTCAAGGTGCTGGTCGAGGGCGCCACGCGCGCGAAGGTTCTCAAATACACCGACCGGAACGACTACTACGAAGCCGACGCCAATCCGGTCGTGGACGACATGGGCGACCGCGTTGAGGCGGAAGCTATGGCGCGCTCGGTCGTCACCGAGTTTGAAAATTATGTGAAGCTCAACAAGAAGGTGTCGCCGGAAGTGGTTGGCGTGATCCAGCAGATCGAGGATTACGCCAAGCTCGCGGACACGGTGGCTTCGCATCTTGCGGTCAAAATTCCCGACAAGCAGGACGTTCTGGAGACCGCGTCGGTTACGCAGCGCCTGGAAAAGGTACTCGGGCTGATGGAGAGCGAGATCTCCGTGCTGCAGGTCGAAAAGCGCATCCGGACCCGCGTCAAGCGGCAGATGGAGAAGACGCAGCGCGAGTACTACCTCAACGAACAGATGAAGGCGATCCAGAAGGAGCTCGGCGACGAAGAAGGTCGAGACGAGCTTCAGGAGCTGGAAGACAAAATCAAGAAGACCAAGCTCTCGAAGGAGGCTCGCGAGAAAGCGACGCACGAGCTCAAGAAGCTGCGCCAGATGTCTCCGATGTCGGCGGAAGCAACCGTTGTGCGCAACTATCTCGACTGGTTGCTCTCCATTCCGTGGAACAAGAAGAGCAAGGTCAAGAAGGACCTCAATCTCGCCGAGCAGATCCTCGACGCCGATCACTATGGCCTGGAGAAGGTCAAGGAGCGCATCGTCGAGTATCTCGCCGTGCAGCAGCGGGCGAACAAGCTGACCGGGCCGATTCTGTGCCTCGTCGGACCTCCCGGCGTGGGCAAGACATCGCTCGGCAAGTCGATCGCAAAAGCGACCGGCCGTGAGTTCGTGCGTGTGTCGCTCGGCGGTGTGCGTGACGAGGCCGAAATTCGCGGCCACCGGCGGACGTATATCGGGTCGATGCCCGGCAAAATCATCCAGTCGATGCGCAAGGCGAAGAGCTCGAACCCGCTCTTCCTGCTCGACGAGGTCGACAAGATGGGCGCCGATTTCCGCGGCGATCCGTCTTCGGCCTTGCTGGAAGTACTCGACCCCGAGCAGAACCACACGTTCAACGACCACTATCTGGAAGTCGACTACGACCTGTCCAGCGTCATGTTCATCACCACGGCGAATACGCTCAATATTCCGCCGCCGTTGATGGACCGCATGGAGATCATTCGGATCGCCGGCTACACCGAGGACGAGAAAGTCGAGATCGCGCGCAAGCACCTTATCCCGCACGCGATCGTCAAGCACGGCCTCGAGGCGAAGGAATGGTCGATCGACGACGAGGCCCTCATCACGCTGATCCGCCGCTATACGCGGGAAGCCGGCGTCCGCAATCTCGAGCGTGAGCTCTCGAACCTGATCCGCAAGGCGGTGAAGGAGCTGATGACTTCGAAGAAGAAGTCGATCGCCGTCACAGCGGCGAGCCTTGGCGACTATCTCGGCGTGCCGAAATACCGATACGGCGAGATCGAGGAAAACGATCTTGTCGGCGTGGTCACGGGTCTTGCCTGGACCGATGTGGGCGGCGAGCTGCTCACCATCGAAGGTGTAATGATGCCCGGCAAGGGCAGAATGACCGTCACAGGCAACCTGCGCGACGTTATGAAGGAGTCGATCTCGGCGGCGGCGTCTTACGTCCGCTCGCGTGCGGTCGCCTTCGGTATCGAGCCGCCGCTGTTCGACAAGCGCGACATCCACGTGCACGTGCCGGAAGGCGCGACGCCGAAGGATGGGCCGTCGGCCGGGGTCGCCATGGTCACAGCGATAGTGTCGGTGATGACCGGCATTCCGGTGCGTCGCGACGTCGCCATGACCGGCGAAATTACGCTGCGCGGCCGCGTGTTGCCGATCGGCGGCTTGAAGGAGAAGCTCCTCGCGGCGGCCCGTGGAGGCATGAAGACTGTGCTGATCCCGGAGGAGAACGCCAAGGATCTGGTGGAAATCTCCGATACGATCAAAAAGGGCCTGGAAATCATTCCGGTGACCCGCATGGACGAAGTGCTGGCGCGCGCCCTGGTGCGTACCCCTCAGCCGATCGAGTGGGACGAGGCAAGCGCCAAGCTTGCGGCCGAGACCGCCGCGCCGGAGCCCGCTGCCGACGAGGACGGATCAGGGCTGACCGCGCACTAAGCGCAATCGCTATACGAATTGGAAGCGGCGCCGCGAGGCGCCGTTTTCGTTTCCCGCGGGCCGCGGGGGGACCGAAGCCGCACGTTCTCAAGTGTTGCGGCGCCTGATAGCCTCAGCGGGCGCCAAGCCAGAAGGCGTAATCACCGGGGGGGTGACGATCATGATAAGGCTCACAGTTGCAGTAGCGCTGACGGTATTTACAGGCGTTGTGCCGGTGCAGGCGCAAACCTACCCAACACGTCAGATCACGCTCATCGTTCCGTTCCCGCCGGGCGGATCGACCGATGTCGCCGCGCGCATTATGGCCGAGCACATGCGAACGCGCCTAGGGCAGCCCGTTGTTATCGAAAACGTCGGCGGTGCGGGCGGCAGCATTGCGGTCGGCCGGCTCTCGCGCGCGGCGCCTGACGGATACACAATCGACATCGGCCAGTGGGACACCCATGTCGGCAGCATCATCTACAAGCTCGATTATGATCTGCAGAAGGATTTCGAGCCGATCGGGTTGATATCAAACAACCCGCAGCTCATGGTCGCCAAGAAGGATCTTCCTGCTGGAAGCTTGAAGGAGCTGATTGCCTGGATGAAGACAAATCCCGACAAGATCAATTATGTCAACCAGAATGCGGCGGCGAATGTCACCGGCGTTATGTTCGAAAAGCTGACTGGACAGAAGTTCCGTTACATCCCTTACCGTGGCGCGGGCCCCGCCATGACCGATCTCGTTTCTGGCCAGGTGGACCTGCTGGTGGTTCAGGGCGCGGTAGCGCTGCCTCAGATTCGTGGCGGAAAGATCAAGGCGATTGCCAATCTATCACCACAACGTTCCGCGTCGATGTCGGACATTCCGACATCAGACGAGAGCGGCGTCCCCGGTCTTTATATGTCGGGGTGGTTCGGTTTCTTCGCCCCGAAAGGCACGCCGAAAGATGTCATAGCCACGCTCAACAGTGCGATGGTGCAGGCTCTCGCCGAGCCCGCGGTGCGCTCGCGCTTCACTGAGTTGGGGCTAGACGTCGCTTCGCGCGAGCAGCAGACGCCGGAAGGTCTCGCCGCTTTCCAGAAGGCTGAAATCGAGAAGTGGTGGCCGATCATCAAGGAAGCCGGCATTCAGGCGCAGTAAGGAAATCCTGCCTCGCGATCGAAGCGCGGAGTGCGAAGCGGGGTGGTGGGCGGTGACGGACTCGAACCGCCGACATCCTGCGTGTAAAGCAGGCGCTCTACCAACTGAGCTAACCGCCCGTATCCTTGCCCATATCGTGTGATTGCGGGCTTATGCAAGCGGAGACGTTAAAAACGAAACGGCAGGCGGGAGCCTACCGCTCCACGC
>ARCol0yngRDRAFT_1000064_pt1 | contig 19247 bp, 25 predicted proteins | sample AraColrhizospDNA_FD_9197 | JGI IMG/M metagenome (IMG submission 9197) | reverse complement strand
GCCGCAGGATCGCCAGCGGCAGGACCGCGACGAGCAACAGCAGCCCGAAAATGATCAGGCCGATTGCGCGCGCGAGCGGCGGCAATATCAGCCAGAGGCCCGCCCAGGAGAATGCGAGGAAAAGTCCGAGGACGATCGCAACAGAGGCGAGCGCCGGCCACAGCCGCTCCCACAACAGGCTGCCGCGCGCCCGCCGCAATGCATGCGCGAGCAGAAGCCGCGTCGGCTGATGATCGTGTGGCCTCTCGTTCAACTCGTCCAAAAGCCGCTCCGCCGCTGTGGCCCAGGAGAATCTCCGCTAGCGGCCAGCGTAACACGCGCCGAACCGCGGGACCACGCGCCTATTTATGCGCTCAAAGCCAATCCGGCATGCGATCGAGCGCAATTAATTGGTCAACTTCAAGGCGCGGCCGGACGACCGCCCATTTTGCGCCGTGGACCAACACTTCCGGCACCAAAGCGCGCGTATTGTAGGTACCGGCCTGCACCGCGCCGTAAGCGCCTGCCGACATCACCGCCAACAGGGCGTCGCTTGCCGGTTCCACCATGTCGCGGTTAACGGCGAGAAAATCGCCGCTTTCACACACGGGCCCGACAACATCGGCACGCACCCGCTTTGCCGAGCCCGCAGGCTTCGCAACCGGCCAGACCTCATGATGCGCGTCATATAACGTGGGACGGATGAGATCGTTCATCGCCGCGTCGACGACAACAAAATTCTTGGCTTCGCCATGCTTCACGAACAGCACGCGCGTCACCAATATTCCGGCGTTGCCGACGAGCAAGCGGCCAGGCTCGAAAATGAGCCGGCAATCGAGATCGCGCGTCGCGCGCTTGACCGTCTTGGCATAGTCGTCGGGATGCGGCGGCGGCTCATTGTCGTCACGGTAGGGAATCCCGAGGCCGCCACCGAGATCGACATGCGAAATAGTGTGACCGTCGGCGCGCAACATACCCACGAACTCGGCGAGCAGCGCGAAGGCGCTGTCGAACGGATCGAGGTTGGTGATCTGGCTGCCGATGTGCATGTCGACGCCGGCGACCTTGACCCCCTTGAGCTTCGCGGCGCGGGCATAAATTTCGCGCGCGCGGCTGATCGGGATGCCGAACTTGTTTTCAGCCTTTCCGGTCGCGATCTTGTGATGCGTCTTCGCATCGACGTCGGGATTGACCCGCACCGAGATGTTGGCGGTGCGCCCTTTCGACTTTGCGATCGATGACAGAAGCTCGAGCTCGGCCTCGGATTCAATATTGACGCAGAGAATGCCTTCGTCGATCGCGAGCGCGAGCTCGCCTGCAGTCTTTCCGATGCCGGAGAACATGATCTTGTCGGCGGGAATTCCTGCAAGACGCGCGCGCTTGAGCTCACCGCCCGATACGACGTCGGCTCCAGCGCCAAGCCTGGCGAGCGTGCGCACCACGGCCTGATTGGAATTGGCCTTCATCGCATAACAGACGAGCGCAGGCACGTCGGCGAAAGCGCCGGCAAAGACCTGATAGTGGCGCGCCAGCGTCGCGGTCGAATAGCAATAGAACGGTGTCCCAACCGCGCTTGCAAGCGCGTCCAGATTCACCTGCTCGGCGTGGAGGACGCCGTCGCGGTAAGCGAAGTGGTGCATCGCACGCTCAGTTGAGTAAAACGTCGAGAGGAATCGGTTTATCCCGCATGCCGGGTGCAATTGGTTTTAAGTCGGGTCCAATCGGGCCCCTGTTGACCTGTGCACCTGCCGGTGCTGCCGGCGCAGCCTGTTCGCCGGCAACCGACGCGCTCGGCGGCGGATCGAGCGGCCCTTTGCGTCCGCACGCAGCCAAAGCAAACGATGCAGCCAGCGCGCCGATCAGGGCGAGACGGAGAAATGGACGGAGATCACGGCTCAAGGCAGGCGCTCCTTGTATGGAGAAACGATAGCAAAACAGACAAACAAGGCGAAGTCAGGATTTTTCCTTTTCCAGCTTGCGCAGCCATTTCTTCGCCTGAGACCTGACATTTTTCGGCGCGGTGCCGCCAAAGCTGGTCCGGCTTTTCACAGAGCGATCGACCGAGAGAACAGTGAACACGTCCTCGCCAATCCGCGGCTCGATCTCCCGCATGGTGGCAAGAGGCAGCCGGTGCAGAGGCAAATTCGCCTCCGCTGCCTTGGCGACGATCCGGCCGGTCATGTGATGCGCCTCGCGGAACGGAATCTTCAAGGTCCGCACCAGCCAGTCGGCTAGGTCAGTCGCGGTCGCGTAGCCCTCGCCTGCTGCCTTTTTCATGCGCGAGGTATCGGGCACGAGATCGGCAGCCATGCCGGTCATCGCCGCGATCGAAAGCACCAGGGCGGCGAGCGCATCCATCGCTCCTTCCTTGTCTTCCTGCATGTCCTTCGCGTAGGCGAGCGGCAGGCCCTTCATCACGATCAGCAAGGCGCTGAGTGCGCCGATCACGCGTCCGGCCTTGGCCCGCACGAGCTCGGCGGCGTCCGGATTGCGCTTCTGCGGCATGATCGAGGAGCCGGTCGTGAACTTGTCCGACAGCTTGACCAACGCCGTGAGCGGCGAAGTCCAGATGACGATCTCCTCGGCGAGCCGCGACAGATGCACAGCCGCGATCGAGGCGGCCGCCAGCGTTTCCATCGCGAAATCGCGCGCGGAAACCGCATCGAGGGAGTTTGCCATCGGCCGGTCGAAGCCGAGCGCCTTGGCGGTCATGTCACGATCGAGAGGAAACGACGTGCCCGCAAGTGCGACGGCGCCGAGCGGAGATTCGTTCAGCCTTTTGCGCGCGTCGGCAAACCGGCCGCGATCGCGCGCAGCCATCTCGACATAGGCGAGCAGGTGATGGCCGAACGTTACCGGCTGCGCCGTCTGCATATGAGTCAGTCCGGGCATGACGGTGCCCGCATGATCGAGCGCCTTTTCAGCAATCGTGCGTTGATAAAGCGCCAGCGCAGCATCAATCGCGTCTATCGTGTCGCGCATCCACAGTCGGAAATCGGTCGCAACCTGATCGTTGCGCGAGCGCGCGGTATGCAGCCGTCCCGCTGCCTCGCCGATCAATTCAGACAGGCGGCCTTCCACGTTCATATGGATGTCTTCGAGCGCGCGCTTGAAGGAAAACTTGCCCGCCTCGATCTCTGACAGAATCGTGTCTAGACCGTGAGCGATCTTTTTCGCATCGTCGGCCGCAATGATGCCTTGCTTGGCCAGCATGTCGGCATGGGCCTTGGACGCGGCGATGTCCTGGCGGTACAGATGCCGGTCGAAGTCGATAGAGGCGTTGATCTCCTCCATGATGGCGCCGGGGCCAGACGAAAACCGCCCACCCCACATCTTGTTGCTCATGGCATATTCACCAAGCAGCTCATGACCGAAACCCAATCAAGCTTCGCCAAAAAGCGCCTCGCCATGATTTTGGCGGGTGGAATCGCCGGCGTCGTCGTTGGGCTGGCGGGGGTATACGGGGTTTCGACCCTGACACGCAATGCGGGCGGCGACGCAGTCTGCCGCCCGGCTGTCGAACTGGCCATGAAAATAGCGCCTTTTGCGCGTGGCGAGGTGGCGGCCGTTAACGTTGCCAAGAGCCCTTTGAAGGTGCCCGACCTTGCCTTCCAGGATTCCACCGGCAAGTCGTTGACGCTCGAGCACTGGCGCGGGCGCACGGTGCTGCTCAACCTCTGGGCCACATGGTGCGTGCCTTGCCGGCAGGAGATGCCGGCGCTCGATGCGCTTGAGCAACGGCTCGGCGACCCGGGATTCGAGGTCGTGGCGGTCAATATCGACACTCGCGATCCCGACAAGCCGAAGGCGTGGCTCAAGGAGGTTGGCGTGCAGAAACTTGCCTATTACGCCGACCCCGCTGCCAAAAGTTTCCAGGACCTCAAGTCCATTGGCCGCGCGTTCGGCATGCCGACCACACTGCTGATCGATCCGAAAGGGTGCGAGATCGGAACGATTGCCGGCCCGGCCGAATGGGCAAGCGACGATGCGATCAAGCTCATCAAGGCGGCGCTAGGGCAATAGCAGCGTCTCGCCGCCGGCGCGAATGCGATTATGCGCTGATATTGAGGTTGCGGCCCACGCCTTCGGCTACGTTTGCGAGGCTCTGCAGGTTCTTCTGCGCGGCGTCGAGCACCTGGACAATCGCCGACGCATTGTCGGCATTCATGCGCAGCATCTTGGCCGCAACGGCCATCTGCACATCAGCCATTTGCGAGCCAACCAAGGCGGTGGCAATTGATACCGGATCCATCCCGGGACCGTTTCTACGGCAGGTTTATCAACGAAATGTAAATACGGCCCGCCGCGGCCTTGACACTTTTGCCGGCGACCCTATACTTAACCAAATGGTTTACTATTCAAGACCGAACCTCGACCTCACCTTTGCCGCGCTCGCCGATCCAACGCGGCGTGCCCTGCTGGCCCGGCTCAGCGAGAAAAAGGATTTGTCGGTCAGCGAATTGGCAAAGCCGTTTTCGATGTCGCTTCCTGCGATCATGAAGCATCTCGACGTGCTGTCGGACGCGGGCCTCGTCGGACGCGAGAAGAACGGCCGCATCGTGAGCTGCCGCCTGCGCGCGGAACCCATGCGCGACGCCAATGATTGGCTCAACCGCTACCAGAAGTTCTGGACCGAGCGGTTCGATCGCCTTGCTGCTTTCCTGGAGGAAGACAAATGGCCACCGTCACAACGAAACCAAGCCTCACCATCAAGCGCCGGTTCAACGCGCCGCCGGCGAAAGTCTTCGCGGCGTGGACCGACCCGGAAAAGCTGAAGCACTGGATGGGCGGTCGCGAGATCGGCTCGGTCACCGCCGAGACCGACGCACGGGTCGGCGGGCGGTTCCGAATCGTAATGCTGAAGTCCAGCGACGGCGAACAACATGACGTCAGCGGCGTTTACCGTGAGGTGATACCGAACGAGAAGCTGGTGTTCACCTGGGCGTGGAAATCAACGCCCGAACGTGAATCGATCGTGACGATCACGTTCAAGGCGGACAATGGCGGCACGCTGATGACTTTCACTCATGAGCAGTTCTTCGACGAAGACGCGCGCGATCGCCACCAGCAGGGCTGGAATGCTTCGTTCGAGAAGCTGGAAAAGTATCTCGCTGCTTAGTGACGGGAGTAGACGATGCCACATCAATGGTCACACGGACATTTCTACTGGAACGAGCTGATGACGCGGAATGCCGAGCGCGACAAGAAATTCTACGGCGCGACGGTCGGCTGGACATTCGAGGCGATGCCGATGCCCGACGGCACCTATTGGGTCGCCAAGATGGGCGATCAATATGTCGGCGGCCTGTTTCCGCTCACCAGTCCCCAGTTCGACGGCGTTCCTGAAAGCTGGATGTCTTACCTCGCGGTCGACGACGTCGACGCACGCGTAAAAAAGGCGCAGGCCGCGGGCGCGACATTGATGCGGCCGATCTTCGACATCCCCGATGTCGGCCGCATCGCCATCCTCAAGGAGCCGGGGGGCGCCGGAATCGGTTGGATGACACCGCCGAAAATGTAGCGGGAGACGAAACATGCAGCACAAGATCGTATCACAGAGCGAATGGCTAAATGCGCGCAAGACGCTGCTCGCGAAGGAAAAGGAATTCAGCAAGGCACGCGACGCCCTGAGCGCCGCGCGGCGCGATTTGCCCTGGACGCCAGTGGAAAAGAGCTACGTATTTGACGGCTCAAACGGAAAAGAAAACCTCGCTGACCTGTTCGGTGGCAAGAGCCAGCTGATGGTCTATCACTTCATGCTTGGGCCGGGCTGGGTGCAGGGCTGCCCCAGCTGCTCGTTCCTCGCCGATCATTTCGACGGCGCCGTGATCCATCTTGCACATCGCGACGTGTCGCTGGTCGTAATATCGCGGGCGCCGCTTGCCGAGATCGAAGCCTATAAGAAACGTATGGGCTGGAAGTTCAAATGGGTGTCGTCGTTCGGCAACGACTTCAACCGCGACTTCCACGTCTCGTTCACCAAAGACGAAATGGCCAAGGACGCCGAGTACAACTACACGGTCGACAAGATCCCCAGTGAGGAATTACCCGGCCTGAGCGCCTTCATCCGGGACGAAAACGGCAAGGTCTTCCACACGTATTCGTCCTACGCGCGCGGGCTCGACACGCTGGTCGGGACGTACAACTTCCTCGATATGGCGCCGAAGGGCCGTGACGAAGGCGCCCTGCCCTGGACAATGGCCTGGGTGCGCCGGCACGACGAATATGAAGACAAGCCGAAAGGCGGCAGCTGCTGCGCGTAGTCAGCGCGTCGGAACCGGCTTCTCGCCGCGGTAGTCGTAAAAGCCGCGCTGCGTCTTGCGGCCGAGCCAGCCGGCCTCGACGTACTTCACGAGCAACGGGCATGGCCGATATTTCGAGTCGGCCAGCCCCTCGTAAAGCACCTGCATCACCGACAGGCAGGTGTCGAGGCCGATGAAGTCGGCGAGCTCGAGCGGGCCCATCGGGTGATGGGCGCCGAGTCGCATGGCGGTGTCGATCGATTCCACGTTACCGACGCCCTCATAGAGCGTGTAAATCGCCTCGTTGATCATCGGCAGGAGGATGCGGTTCACGATGAACGCCGGAAAATCCTCCGACACCGCGATGGTCTTGCCGAGCTTGATGACGAAGGCTTTGCTTGCCTCGAACGTCGCGTCGTCGGTCGCAATGCCGCGGATCAGCTCGACGAGCTCCATCCGCGGTACCGGATTCATGAAATGGATCCCGATGAAGCGCTCCGGCCGGTCGGTTGAGGACGCGAGCCGCGTGATCGAGATCGATGAGGTGTTGGTTGCTAGAATCGCGTCGGACTTCAACGACGAACAAAGCTCGCCGAGGATCTTGCGCTTGACCTCTTCCTTTTCGGTGGCGGTTTCGATGACCAGATCGCAACCCGAGAATGCATCGTATTTCTCAGCGGGCTTGATGCGCGCGAGCGCGTTTTTGCGGTCGTCCTCGCTGATCGCTTTCTTGCCGACCTGGCGTGCCATGTTGCCATTGATGGTCGCCATCCCGGCCTTGATGCGGTCCGCCGAGATGTCGTTAAGGAGGACGGAATAACCGGCGAGCGCACATACATGCGCGATTCCGTTGCCCATCTGGCCGGCGCCAATTACCCCGATACTCTGAATTTTGACCATGTCTTTGTCCGATCGATGCGAAGTCCCGGCTTTGCCCTCGAATTCGGTAACTCTCGCGTTTGATTTCACTTTTACGACGTAGGACCGCACGATGCCATCGGCGGAACAACAAAACTAGAACGTAGTCAACGCTTGACCTTGTCGAGTTCCGCCGCCAGCTCCGGCAACGCCTGGTATAGATCCGCCACCAGGCCGTAGTCGGCGACCTGGAAGATCGGCGCCTCCTCGTCCTTATTGATAGCAACAATCACCTTGGAGTCTTTCATCCCGGCGAGATGCTGAATTGCGCCGGAAATTCCGACCGCGATGTAGAGCTCGGGCGCCACAACCTTGCCGGTTTGTCCGACCTGCCAGTCGTTTGGCGCATAGCCGGCGTCAACTGCGGCGCGCGATGCACCAACCGCAGCTCCCAATTTATCGGCGACAGGCTCGATATATTTGGCGAAGTTATCCCGGCTCTGCATGGCCCGGCCGCCCGAAATGATGATCTTGGCCGACGTCAGTTCAGGCCGGTCCGACTTCGACAATTGCTCTCCCGAAAAAGTCGAGAGCCCCGGGTCTGCGGCCGCGCTGGCGTTTTCGATGCTCGCGGAACCGCCGGCGCCCGCTGCCTGAAACGTCGAAGTCCGCACTGTGATGACTTTCTTCGCGTCGGATGACTTCACCGTCTGAATTGCGTTGCCCGCATAGATGGGCCGTTCGAAGGTATCGGGGGAAACCACTTTCGTGATGTCCGAAATCTGCATCACGTCGAGCAATGCCGCGACGCGCGGCATGATGTTCTTTCCGGTCGTTGTCGCGGGCGCAACGATGGCGTCGTAGCTGCTGGCAAGCGACACAATCAGCCCTGCAACCGGCTCGGCAAGCTGATGCTCGTAAGGCACGGCATCCGCTACCAGCACTTTCTTAACGCCATCGAGTTTCGACGCCGCTTCCGCTGCCGCCTTGCAATCCTTGCCGACGACAAGCACGTGAACGTCGCCGCCGATGGCCTTGGCCGCAGTGAGTGCCTTGTTCGTTGCATCCTTGAGTGTTTTGTTGTCGTGCTCGGCAACGAGAAGCGTGGTCATCTAGAGTACCCCCGCCTCGTCCTTAAGCTTGGCGACCAGGTCAGCAACCGAGGCAACCTTCACGCCTGACTTGCGACCTGGTGGTTCGCTGGTCTTGACCACCTGAAGCCGCGGCTTGACGTCTACGCCATAAGCGTCCGGCGTCTTTTCGTCGATCGGCTTCTTTTTCGCTTTCATGATGTTCGGCAGCGAGGCGTAACGCGGTTCGTTCAGCCGCAGATCGGTCGTGATGATCGCGGGCATTTTCAGCTTCACGGTTTGCAGGCCGCCATCGACCTCGCGCGTNACGCTGATGGCATCGCCTTCGATCGCAAGCTTGGACGCGAAAGTGCCCTGCGCCCAGTTCAGCAGCGCTGCAAGCATCTGCCCGGTCTGATTGCTGTCGTCGTCAATCGCCTGTTTGCCCATGATGACAAGACCAGGCTTTTCCGCGTCCACGATCGCCTTGAGGACCTTCGCGACCCCCAGCGGCTCTACGACGGCGTCGCTCTTCACCAGGATCCCGCGATCAGCTCCCATCGCGAGCGCGGTACGAATGGTTTCCGATGCTTGCGCGGGACCGATCGAGACCGCAACGATCTCGGTCGCTTTGCCGGCTTCCTTCAGGCGGATTGCTTCTTCGACGGCGATCTCGTCGAAGGGATTCATCGACATCTTGATATTGGCCAGCTCGACGCCGGAGCCGTCTGGCTTGACGCGAATTTTGACGTTGAAGTCGACCACCCGTTTCACGGGCACCAGAATTTTCATGATTCCCCATCCCGGGCGGGCACTCGAACAAGCGGGCGGAAGCTAAAGGCCGCGCTATCGCGCTGTCAACGTTTATGCTGCGGCGCAGTAAAACTAGCGGTTCTGGCCCGGCGCCCACAATATGTCGGCGGCACCTTTATCATTGGCGTATCGACCAGCCACGAACAGATAGTCAGACAGCCGGTTGACGTATTTCAGTGACGGTCCCGACACGCCTTCCCCCGGCTTGTCTTTCAGCTCGACCATGATGCGCTCGGCGCGGCGGCAAACCGTGCGCGCTAGATGCAGATAGGCCGAGGCGGGACTCCCACCGGGTAGAATGAACGACTTCAGTGGCGCAAGATCCGCATTCAACCGGTCGATTTCCGCCTCAAGCCAGGCGACCTGCGCATCGGTCACCGTGAGCCGGGCGCCGCCAGGCCCCTTCTCGGCAAGACAGAGATCGGCTTCGACATCGAAGAGATCGTTCTGAATGCGGCCGAGCGCGGCATCGAGCGCCTTGTCGCCCGCGACATGCAAGCGGACGAGGCCGATCACGGCATTGACCTCGTCGACCGAGCCGTAAGCCTCGACCCGCAGGTCGTATTTCTTGCGCCGGGCGCCGGTGCCGAGCGAGGTCGTTCCGTCGTCGCCGGTCCTTGTATAAATGCGGTTGAGCACAACCATATCGAGCTCGCGAAGCCTTTCTCCCAGCCGCAGATTCAGGCTAGGCTATCTTAGCCTTTTTCTCAAAAAGGGGTGATGCTCATGCGTATACTGACGATTGCAATTGTAGCCGCCTTCCTGGCCCTGCCGGCCACTGCGCCCGCGCAGGCTTGCGGAGCAGGCATGCATTCCGCCAAGGCCGCCACGGCCGATTATTCCGCGGCCAAAAAGAAGTCCAAAAAGCCGAAGAAAGAAAAAGAGGAGTATATGCGCGCCGCTCCGATGAAGTGAGCGCCCGCTCCGTATCTTCTCCGACTAACGGCCGAGGACCCAGATCGTCGCCATAATTACAATGATGGCGACGAACTGAAACAGCACGCGCAGCCGCATCAGCTTTTGCGAGCGGTTAGGCGAGCCGCCGCGCATCATATTGATCAGGCCGAGCAGCAGCACGATCGCCACTGCCACGATGGCTGCCGGCACCAGAAAATGAGACATGAAATTCGACATGGGTTGCGCCTTCTAACATCCGCGCTCTGATCCGGCCAATGCGTCCTAAGTTTGGACTCGCCTATAAGTTGTATATCCACTAACGTCCCCAATAAATTGAGTGGGTCGGGTGGTGCATGAGGACTGGCGTTGCGGGCGCCGCGAGCGCTCGCTCATTGGAAGCTTGCGGTGACGACTCTGGTTCCTCATCACAGCTCTCGAAATTCCGGCAGCAGGAATTCGCCGTGCGCGCCCAGCGGCGCGCGTTCGCACTCAGCGCAAGCATCGAGGATGTGCTTGTCGCCGCCGCCGATCGTGCTTCGGATCGCCTCAAGCGTGAACGGCCGGAATTTTCTGCAGCGACACTCAATAAACTTGCTTACTTTATCCCGTCGCTCTTTGGCGTCGGGGCGCTGGCCGCGTTGTTCAACTCGGTGAGCACAATCGTGCTTTGCGCGCTCGCTGTGCTTCCTGCAGCCTTCCGGATTCTGGTTGTCGTGTCGCCGACCCAGGGGCGGCGCCGCGCATCTTGCACAATCGCGCACGAAGCACTGCCCATTTACACCGTCATCGCTCCGCTTTGCCGCGAGGCGCGGGTAGTGGACCAATTGCTGTCAGCTATCGAACGGCTCGACTACCCAGCCGAGAAACTCGACGTGATCGTTATCGTCGAGGCCGACGAGCCGGCAACCCACGCCGCAATCACACGACGCAAACACCGTCTTCCGATCACGGTAGTTCCGGCGCCACCGGCTGGGCCACGCACGAAACCCAAAGCGCTCAATATTGCGCTGGAGCTCGCGCGCGGCTCATTCGTCGCGATCTACGATGCAGAGGACCGGCCGGAATCACGCCAGCTTCGTCGTGCGCTGGAAGCATTTCGATCCGCCGGAGACGATCTTGCATGCGTGCAGGCAGCGCTCTGCATCGACACTGACACGACTTGGCTTGCCCGCTATTTTACAGCGGAATATGCCGGCCACTTCGATGTCTTTCTTCCAAAGCTTGCCGGGTTCGGCTTGCCGCTGCCGCTCGGCGGCTCCTCAAACCATTTCCGGACTGCGGTTCTGCGTGAGGCGGGCGGCTGGGACCCCTACAACGTCACCGAGGACGCCGACCTCGGCATGCGTCTTGCGCGCCTCGGCTACCGATGCGGAGTGATCGAGTCCACGACCTTTGAAGAGGCACCCGCGACGGCCCGGCGATGGCTTGGCCAGCGGTCGCGCTGGCTCAAAGGCTGGATGCGCCTGTCAAGAAATCAATTTGTGCTTTGTTTTCAAACGCTCGGACATGGATTGACGAAGCATCGCAACATGATCGCAACAATATAGTTCGTGCGCCGATGTTCGTGCACGTCCGCAACGACCATACCAATGGGGCGATATCTGAGGACAACGCCCAAGGCGACTTTGGCCTTCGGCTTGGAACGTCCGCCGCCCGCTTCCATTTCCGCTTTTGACCCAAAGCAACATCGCCAATTTCTGCTGAATTGGACCTCCGTCCAACTCGCCACCTTCTTGTCAATCGACGAAAATCGCAAATGTGAACGCCCCGAATGTCGCCGTCCTCGGACTTGTAGCGGCCGCGTCAACGGCGCTGACGGCGTTGCCTTGCAAAACTGCTTAGAGGCTCGCAATGAAAACAATCATACCCATTATTTCTGCCCTTGTGCTTGCACTCGCACTAATGTCGGCCAGCGCGGAGCCTACGCACCGTAAGCGTCACACGAAGGCTGCCACCGCTGCACAGCCACAGATTGCTTGCACCGTTGTCGGCTGCATACCGGTTCCGCGTGGCTGCCATCCCGAGATGGGCTACACGCCGGGCGGAACGCCAACCGGTTTTGATGTGGCGGTATGTCCGAACTACACGCTTTACGGAAACGCGCGGTGCCCGAACTGCTGATCCGGCGCGGTGACCAGTGGTCGCTTGGCTTTGCTTATAAACGTCACCATTCGGGGTAAAGCGACATCGGCTTTTGCACCGCACATTCTCGCGGGTAAAGCAGACGTGACCGGTTGCGGATGTCCGCTTTCGCAGTCGCTATTGGGGGCAAAGCGGACGCGATCTGTTGCACTGCATATGTCCGTTAATGACCCAAAGCGGACATTCAGCTCCAGTTGTCTTCCAAGATTACGGAGCGACGCTGCGCAGCCCTTTCAATTCGCCCTGCCCAATCTTTGTTTCCAAAGTTTGATTACTCCGGGCGGAAATTCACGCCTTCCGACTCCTGTGCGTCGGCAGGCTTCCGGCCACATCTCAAGCAAGGAGTGATCTTCACGGAGCAGGTCGCTTTGCGAAACCTGGTCAGCTTCAGAACGCGGCCACCGTTCGGCCGCCATTTTCAAGAGCTCGATCAGTGTGGCGACATCTTGTTTGTGGGTGTCCATGACAACCCCCTTCGCAATGGAACTTACACATAACAACACCACAACACCGATGTCGCTGTGTCGGGCATCACTAAAAGACACATTAGCGCGGAGCGGTGACGAACTACCTCAGCTTATTCCGAATCTACCTTATAACGGTAACGGGCAAGGGGGGTTTCGGGGGCCCTAATGAAATCCTCGGTCGTTAAACGGTCCATCGTCATTGATGGACACAAGACCAGCGTCAGCCTTGAAGATGCCTTCTGGACTGACCTGAAAAAAATCGCGCATACCCAGCAAGTGACGCTGTCGGAATTGGTCACCAAGATTGACGGTACGCGCGAACAGAGCAACCTATCCTCGGCGATCCGGCTGTTTGTTCTTCACCACTTCCGTGAAGACAAGCGAACGGAGGTACCGAAGGCGCATCTTTCCGCGGTTGCTGCTGAAAGAACACCAGCAAGCTAGCTTTAACCCATCCGCGACGGCTGATTTAACCGCGAGGTAAAAAGGCCGTCGTCGTGGGCGGTCTCTTGAGTAACTAGGGAGCGCAGTGGCTTATGCCCCAACTTTTAACCGATCCGACCCACTGGCGTTTGCGAGCGCAGGAAGCGCATCAATTGGCCCAGCGGCTCAAGGACCCGCTAGAGAGAGCTGCTAAACTTGAGATGGCGGACAAATACGACCGTCTCGCCGCGCGTGCGACGGAGTGGATGAACAAGACTGAGAATTCTCACTCCTCCGCGCCAACAAGGTAATCGAATAAGTCACGTATGTCCGCTATTGGCACTTAGCAGACATCGGCAAGTGCGCTGCACACGTTCGCTTTTGGGGTCAAAGCAGACATGCCCCTTTGCGAGAGTCCGCTTTCGCGGTCGCTATTCGGGGTAAAGCGGACATCGCTTTTGCGGCGCATATGTCTGCTTATGACCCAAAGCGGACACTAGTCCTCTCATTCGTTTGCCAGTCCGGGAGACTTGTCTGTAAGCCCTACGCGTTTAATGCCTGTTCCAGCGGGAGCGATTGCCCGCGTGAGGCCTCGCTCGTGGCTACACTTGGCAAAGTAATTTCAAAAGTACAGCCATTTGAACTCGTCTTGGTGAGTCGCAAATCACCGCCGTGATCCGTGATGATCTTCCGTGAGATGGAAAGCCCCAATCCCGTCCCGGAAGATTTCGTCGTAAAAAATGGATCAAATACCTGAGTCCCGTTTTCGGGGTTTATTCCGGGTCCGGAGTCTTGCACAGAAAGCGAGACGACCGAGTTCCCGTCTTGGGTCGTTACCAGCCGAAGGGTCTTTACGGCTATGCGACCGTCGGCCATTGCCTCGATCGCGTTCTTGATCAGGTTCAAGATTACTTGCTGTAGCTGGGTGCGGTCGGCCATAATTTGCGGAAGGTCGTCTTTAAATTCGGTTGAAACAGTTACTCCATGAACATGCAGGTCGTTTTCAACCATCTTCAATACCTGCCGAACAATACTATTCATTTCAATCATCGTCTTGTGCTGAGCGGTGGGCTTAAACAGCCCGCGAACGCTTTCAACTATTTCGTTCGCGCGATCGCTGTCACGCATCGTGTCCGTTAGGCAGGAACGCACTTCTTCGAGATCAGGCGGCGTTGTTTTGAGTGACAGCAAGGCGGTCGCGCAGTTTAACGTTATTGCACCCAGTGGCTGGCTGATTTCATGTGCGATAGCGGCTGCAGTTGCGTCCACGCTCATAAGCCGATTATCACGCTCGCGCCGCTGCAAGATTATCGCGCTGGCAAGTCGCGCATAGAGCATCGTCATTTCCCACAGCAATACAACCAGAACCGTGCAGCTGGCGATCAGTGCGTAGCTGCGCGCCGTGTACCAGCCGACAGAGTAACGGACGACGGTATAGAGGATTGACAATCCAAGGTCAGGTAATGACGCAAAAAGCGTCACGATGAGCCATACATCGAGGATGGTCCGCCTACGGACGAATAGCAGCACGAGTGCCGCAGCGTTGAGTAACCACATTGCGCCGACCAAATGGTGAGTAAAGGAAGTCTGTCGTGTTTGATCGACGAACAGGGCTGGCAAATATTCTGAGCCTGCGGTGCCGAGCCAAGTCAGCCCAGCGGTCACCGCGAATACGCAAGCGATGGTGATAGTGATAACTCGGCGCGGTTCGACCTTTACGAGCCGGCTGGCGCTTTCATTCGCGTCCTTCAACAGAACATAGGCAATAACAGCAAGTGGGAATGTAATGTGCCAAAAAGAAAAGAGCCACGCTGCACCGCTCGGTTTGCCACTGATAAGACCAGTCGCGCTATAGGCACCCGGAAAGTCAAGCGTTTGCAAGAACGCGAACACGCCGCTGAATACATAGCCGCTTGCGAGAGCGAGAAGAGCACGCTGAGGTTGGATAGTATATTGAGCAAATAGAAAAACCGCCGTGATGAGGTCGGCAAAGAAAATTATGGTCTGAACAACCGGAATAAATGCGTCAATACGCGCAGTCTGCATATGCGCGAACGGGGTAATTAGGGCGAACACGACCGCTAAAAAAATAACAACGCCGAGCGCAATCCTGCGATGTTGCGCGCTGGCCGGGATGCCCGCGATCAAATGAGGAACCTCCTTGTCGTGAGGTAATTCCCTTTGCATTTCACTCATTTGAACACCGACGCTTAGCCAAAAATTGCTGTGGCCAAGCGTACAGCATCGTCGGGATCAGGCCAATGACTCGACCCGTGACGCGGGGCGACGCAGATTTCTGTCCGGTGTTTGGTGACGGGGGAATGGCGTTGCCCGACTTTACGATATTTGTCATCGATGATGATCAAGGCATATTGGACGCCTTGATCAGGTTTCTGCGGACAGCTGGCTACGAAACGAAGGCCTACTCCTCGCCGCAGGCTTTTCTCGATGAACACGATCCGTCCATGCCCGGTTGCGTTGTGCTCGACCTGTCAATGCCTCGCATGAATGGGCTGGCCGTTCAGCGTGAGCTTGTTACGCGAGGGATCGAGCGGCCTATTATCTTTCTCAGCGGAAGAGGAACAGTTCCCGCGAGCGTAGAGGCAATGAAAGCCGGCGCCGTAGACTTCCTGCCCAAGCCGTTAAAGGGTGACGAACTGCTGAGTGCGATCAAGGTCGCCGAGGAACGCGACCGGGTCAGGCTGCGATAGAAAACGTGGCGTCTTGGAAGCTTGGGACCGGCGCCTTTCAGAAATTGTCGAAGGCAAGTTGCTATCGGGAAATGTAAGGCATCTCACGGGCGCTCAGGCAGCTTAATCGTGACGAATGTCCGCTTTTGCGGTCGCTATTGGGGGTAAAGCGGACATGCCCTGTTGCACTGCATATGTCCGCTAATGACCCAAAGNGGACATAATAGATTCCAGACGCTGTTCAGAAGCGGCCCGAAGAACAAAAATCACCGAAGGCCGGACAGGCCGAACTCCCGGTGCAACGAGGCGTTGTTCTGTCGGTACTCGACTGGCGGCTGCTTGCGGGTGACACGCTTCTTCGTGGGTGGCGCCTCAGCTCTCGCCGCCAGCGCCGCAGGTTCGATCCTCATCGGATGTTCGGGCGCCACCTGGGCCCTGGGCTGAGCAGCGTGTACGGGCTCCGATGTTACGTGGGTCGACAGTGCCGGCGCGGCAACGCGAGTTTGTACCGAAGCCTGCGTAATTTTCTCCAGGGCTTCGTCCGCAGTGAACAGCAACACCACCAGCACGAAACCCAGCACCGCAAGCAAGGCTAGGGGCGTGTCACGCATTCCGTTCATAACCTCCTCCGAAAAGTAGGAGCGGACATAGTAGCGTCATGCGCACGTCTCCGTGCCGCCAGTGAGGCCAACGCCGCCGGCGGCTCACTGCCTTGGGACCGCCGGCGGCCGCTTTCTCCGACCGTACGAATGGTCGGAGCTAGGAGTGCGGGCCCCATGGCGCACTCCAGCGGCAGACCTTACTGCCCTCTGCCCACGGTCCGCGCCATGACATCTATGCAGGGCGCGCTGAGGTTGGTGAAGTTAGCGTGTAAACAAGCCTCTATTCTGCCGCCGCCGGGCTGCACGTCCGCGCACATCGCTCTGACGTCGCCGCGGCATTCGTTCGCAACCGTGGCAGCGCGGAGCAACACGGCTCGGCATGGCTCGGTTAGGTCTGCGAGATGCGAGTTAAGGCAGGACCGGATGGCGCCACCGCCCGGCGGTACGTCTCCACACGCCGCCCTGATGTCAGCAGCGCATTCGCTTATGATGGCCCCTTGTTGTGCCATCGCGTATGTCGTTGAGAGTAACGCAACGGCGCCGATTGCAAAAAAGGTCTTTAGCATTGGCTGCGCTCCTAGTTGTCGCTCCCCGTCACCCCTAACGAGGTGATCTTTGGTGTTACCGGCGCAAAGTCCAGCGGTTTGGCCAAATGCCGCCCTTCCGCCAGCGCCTGATGTCAAAGCGCGCGGTTAAACTGTGTCCGCCGGATTGCACTACTTTGTGCCGGTACCGCTTCCCGTACTCTCGGGCTTGCTTCCGCCACCACGCCGTGCGTCACGACGGGCGTAGCGTCCTTCGCGCCGGTCGTCACGCCGCTCGTGACGCCCTTCGCGTCGGTCTTGGCGACGATCCATTCCCGCTGTCTGAGCCTCTGCGTCTGAAAGAGCGGACAGCGTGACAGGCAATGCGAGGCCGAATGCGGCAGTCATTCCAAACAGGGAGAATGCCTTTCGACGGGAAAGCAGTTCGTGTTCGATTTTTTCAGTCATGGACCAAGCCTTTCTTGGCCTGAAAGCCAATAGCCCGTCCAATTTGATCAGATATCCTCCGCCGCTTTGGCGCCATTGGACTGTGGTCCACTCCATAGCGCGTTACCTCGACGTTTCTCTGTCGAATAGACTTGATGTCCGCTATTGGCCCTTAGCGGACATCTCACTTTGCACTGCACATGTCCGCTTTGAAGGGGAAAGCGGACATGGCCTATTAAGCTTATGATCCAAAGCGGACATACCTCTTCCAGCACTGTTGGAAGAAGACGGCGCTATAATTTATCCCTAGCGCCGTCGCGCATAGACGACAATTCAACTAATATCGTGCGGCGAGGCGCAATGATGAAACCGCTCTGCATTATTGCTGCCGCTATGGCTTTAGTGGTCTCGTCAAGTACGGCCATGGCAGAACCGAAAAAACGGTCTGTATCTGACAAATCAACTCATCGTATGAAGTCAGCACCTGCGCCACTTCGTCAGTGGCCTCCCAACAATCCAACATTCAGGGAATATGAGGAACTTAAACGCGAAGGTTGGTACAAAGCAGATAAGGCTTGATGCGTCGAGCCGGGTCGTCCATGCGGCGGCGAGACTGTTGGCGGCGTGGTCGCTTGGCCATTCGCGGCCCTGGCGCAGCAGCAGCATCTGCTAGATGGAAGCTCTTAGAGAGGGCGCTGTTCATGAATCTCAAGCTGGTTGTTGCTATTTTGGCTCTCACCGTTGTGCCAACGTCTGTGCTGGCTCAAGCGCCTAACCCGCCTAAATCTTCAAAAGCTACGAAGGTTACGCCGAGTGCGCCCGCGGGCGCTGCGACAGCCGCGCAAAAGGTGGTCAAAACGATCGGCGGCGACAAGGCCAAGATTGAAACCTATTGCGATATCGGGAGGCTGGGCAGCCAAATCGAGGAGGCCGAACGGAAACAGGATTTGAATAGAATTGACGATCTGAATAAAAAAATAGACCAGATGGCAACAAAACTGGGTCCCGACTATGTCGCGCTGATAAGCAAACTTGACGACATCGACCCAGATTCGAAGGAAGCGCAGGAGATCACTTCGGCGCTCGAGGGCCTCGACAAGCTTTGTGCGAAGTAACTGCCGCGGCCCTTCCACTCTCCGGCTTAGACGCACTGCTCGGATGGCGGAGAAAGAAGAAGGTAGAAGCGCTCCCGCGTGATCAAAACGCAAATTGACTTTCGGAGGACTGGCCGAAATCGGCAACTTGCCGAAGGTCAGACCACAGGAATCATTCATCCGAGCGAAGTCTGCTCGATTTTCTCGTGCACTCTGATCTCACTAGACGGAAATTTCTGTTTGAGCTTCATTCCCGCCTTTAGGGCATCGACATAAATTTGATATCGCGACTGTATTTGCCCGTCGATTTCCACAACATAAGATTCGTCATAGTTTATCGTTCGCGACACAACATTTTGCATGGGTCACCCATCCCTTGTCAGCCCGGAATGAGGCCCCCGCTACATTACTTTTTTCTTAAACCTCAAACTCCCGTCGAGAATAGGGGCTCACCGATAGGTCAAGACAGACCGAATGCCCGCTATTGGCCCAAAGCAGACATGACCGGTTGCGCCGCACATGTCCGCTATTGGGAGCAAAGCGGACATTCTCGACTGCAAGGCTGACTAGTGAGGGCGATTTGCGTGGTTCAAATGCTCGACCGCCCTTTAGGCTCGCAGCAGTGCTCTTCCGGATTTCAGAGGTTTAGGGCGCGTCACTGTCTTCCAATGAACCACATCGCAACAATGTCGCAACAGTATATTGCGGTGTCCGCTTTACCCCCTAAAGCGGACATGTGCAGTGCAATAGCTCATGTCTGCTTTGGGCCAATAGCGGACATGGCTCAAACGCAAGTCCAATTTTTTATTTCATCACGAACGGACGGGCTTAGGCGTCTTCATCAGATGGCCGTAACAGCCATCCAAACTCGCGAGCCTTCGAACGATGAGCGGTGACACCATTTAGCTGATTCTGAAAATACGAATGTGCCATCCGGTTCATTTCTCCGGCATACCTCCTTAGTGACGCCGTCAGCTTCGACTCTTCTTCAGCCTGCAA
>ARCol0yngRDRAFT_1000058_pt1 | contig 19902 bp, 21 predicted proteins | sample AraColrhizospDNA_FD_9197 | JGI IMG/M metagenome (IMG submission 9197) | reverse complement strand
AACGCCCGCGGGGGCGTAGCTCAGTTGGTTAGAGCGCTGCCCTGTCACGGCAGAGGCCGCGGGTTCGAGTCCCGTCGCTCCCGCCATTTTATCAATGACTTAGCTATTAATTTGGGTTGCCCGGCCGGAGCCGATTTGGGTCCGGGAATGGCCCGTCAAGGACATCCATGACCGTCGTTCGGGCGATGTTTTTTGACGTGTTCGGGACTCTCGTCGACTGGCGCACCTCGGTGGCCCGCGAGGCGGAACGGATCCTCGGACCCCTTGGACACGACCTCGACTGGCTCGCCTTTGCGGACGCCTGGCGAGGTGAATACCAGCCCGGGATGGAGGAAGTCCGCTCGGGCCGCATCCCGTTTTGCAGGCTGGACGTGTTGCACCGGCACAATCTCGAACGCTTTATTCCGCGCTTCGGCCTGCGCGATTTGTCCGAAGATGTTCTGAACGAGCTCACGCTCGCGTGGCATCGACTCGATGCGTGGCCGGACGTGCCGGCAGCGCTCAAGCGTCTGCGGAAAACATTTCTTCTGGCGCCGGTGTCGAACGGCAACATTTCTTTGATGGTCGACCTTGCCCGCCGGAACGAATTTCCCTGGGACGCAATTCTCGGCGCGGAAATCGCCGGAGACTACAAGCCGAAGCCGCGTGTCTATCTTGCTGCCTGCGAGGCGCTCAATCTCAAGCCGCGGCAGTGCATGATGGTCGCCGCGCACAGTAACGATCTCGCGGCTGCAGCTGCGTGCGGGTTGCGTACCGGCCATACCGCACGGCCCAACGAGTATGGACCCGATACCGGCGAACGCTCGCCGGCGGTGAAAGTCGACGTGGTCGCGAAAGATTTGGCTGATTTGGCGGAAAAGCTCGGAGTATAGCCGCTGTCGTCTCCGCGAAGGCGGGGACCCATACGCCGAGCACTTTCGATAGGCTGCGGAGTATGGGTCCCGGGCCTCGCGCTACGCGCTCGCCCGGGACGACCAGTGAATGTATCAACCGCGGTACAGCGGCGCCGGCTGCGCGAAGAAGCTTGCAAGGATGTGATAGACCAGCATGTAATTCTTCTGCTGGAAGCTCGCGTGCGAAATCCCGGGCATTACGGTGAACTGCTTGTCCGGATTCGGCAGCTTCGCGTAGAACTTCAACAAGTCCTCGATCGAAGCAATGCCGTCCCATTGGCCGCGCATGATCAGTGTCGGGACGGTGATCTTCTCCGGATTTACCACGGGTAACTTCGAGCACATGTCTACGTAGGTTCCGGTCGGCACTGAGCTATCGAGTGCGGTCACGGCATCTGCAAACGCATCAATCACCTTTTCGTCGGCGGTGCCGGGGTGATCGCGCTCGAAGATCGAATGGATAAAGGCCTTGTCGATTGGCCGGCGGTTCTTCGACTGGAATTCGGGAAGCTTCTTACGCCGCTGCTCAAGGGTGGGAGAGCCTTCGCCGGTCCACACCATGGCGTCGAGCGCAAGCCGCGCGAGCAGTTCCGGATGGCGCTCGGCGAACATTGCCGCGCGCAGTGCGCCGGATGAAATTCCGTAAACCAGGAATGGCCGCTTGCCGCGCAGTTTCTGGATATAGAGTGCCGCTGCGTAGCAGTCGTCGGCGCCCTGCGAAATCGGAGCATTGTTGTCGCGATCTTTGGTCGAGCGGCCATAGCCCTCCATGTCGACGCACCAGCAGTCGTAGCCGCGCCGCGCGAAGTGATCCATCGCCGAGGAGTCCGGCCGGTCAGGCACCTGCAGATCGAAAGTGGGCTGTGAGGCCATCGACGAGCCGTGCACGAACAGGATCGTGCCGATACTTTTGGCAGGATCGCCGGCGCACTTTTCAAACAGAAACAGCTTTACACCGCCGTCTTTGGTCGTCCAATGATCCTGGCCCTTGATTGCGGCAGTCGGTTTGCTCATCTCGTTCATCACGTCACCTGTGCTGAGAGTCTCAATTGATCGGTGCGATGTGGTTGGTCTTGATGACGTCCGCCCATTTGGCCACCTGGGCTTCCATGAAGCTCTTGAATTCGGGTTGCGTCATCACAATCGGGGTTGCGCCGGTCTTTTCCCACGCCTGCTTGATGTCGGGCCGGCGCAGGATCTTGGTAATCTCATCGTGAAGTTTGTCGATGATCGGCTTCGGTGTGCCCGCGGGGGCCATGAAGCCGACCCATAACGTTGCATTGAAGCCGGGTACGCCGGCCTCCGCCATGGTCGGGACATCGGGCAATATCGGCGAGCGCATCTTCCCGCTGGTACCAAGCGCGCGCACCATTCCTGCCTTGATCTGTGGCGCCATCGTCGGCACCGAATCGAACAGAATCTGAATCTGACCGCTGAGAATGTCGTTTCGGGCGCCTGTTGAGCCCTTGTACGGCACATGCACAATGTCGACGCCGGTAAGGTTTTTCAAAAGCTCGCCGGCCATGTGATAGTTCGAGCCGGGACCTGACGAACCATAATTGAGCGTGCCGGGTTTGGCCCGCGCCAGCGCCAGCAACTCGCCCGGCGTTTTTGCCGGTACCGACGGGTGTACCACGAGCACGAGATCGGTATCGATGAGCGGCGCGATCGGCACGAGATCGCGCATGAGCTGGTAAGGCTTGTGGGCATAAAGGGTTTCGTTGACCGTCTGGGTGCCCGACACCATCAAGAGCGTGTAGCCGTCCGGCTGCGACTTAGCGACCACATCGGTGCCGATGGTTGTGCCTGCACCAGGGCGATTTTCCATAATGAATGGCTGGTGCAGCGATTTACGCAATTCCTCGGCAATTGCGCGGGTATAGACGTCGGTTGGGCCACCGGCGCCAAACGGAACAATGATTTTGACGGCGCGCGAGGGATAATCGTCGGCCATTGCGGCCGGCGCCGAAGCGATGACCGAGCCTGCGAGCGCGAGCAGGGCCACGATTTGTCGCAGGAGCGCCATGGGTGTCTTCCAGGTTGTGCAATTGCCGTCGCCCGCGCTGACTATCGAGGGCCGGTCGCTGGCCTGTCAATCGAAGTGCCGCGCGCCGCGCGCGATCGTTCGTGGATGCCGCCCAATGTCGGCTTGCCACTCCTGGTACGCTGCGCTAAGCCTCGCCCGCTCCCGTTCTTGAGGCTATTCCAGCAAACAAGGGCCTGTTTGTGCGGGGTAAACCGGCGCCGTTCGGGCTGCCGCGTGGGTCCGGACGGGCGTACAATCCAGTAGGGCGGGGCTGCAGGCTTGGGGTCGCCGATGAGCGCATTGCTGATGGACTACCTGCCTCTCGTAGTTTTCATAGCGGTCGCGCTGGGCATCGGTCTGGCGCTCCTGATCGCCCCCTTCATCGTCGCATACAAGCAGCCGGATCCGGAAAAGCTTTCGGCTTATGAGTGCGGATTCAACGCTTTTGATGACGCGCGCATGAAATTCGATGTGCGGTTTTATCTCGTCGCCATTCTTTTCATCATTTTCGACCTCGAGGTCAGCTTCCTGTTCCCGTGGGCGGTTGTGTTTCGCGAGATCGGTCTCTACGGCTTCTGGTCGATGATGGTGTTCCTTGGCGTTCTCACCGTTGGCTTCATATATGAGTGGAGGAAGGGGGCGCTGGAATGGGATTGATAAGCCCATGACCCTCGTTGCACCCGCGCCGAAGGGAATTCTCGATCCGCGCACCGGCAAGCCGGTGGGAGCGGACGATTCCTTTTTCACCGGCATGAATGCCGAGCTCGCCGACAAGGGTTTTCTGGTTACCGCAGCCGACGACCTAATAACGTGGGCGCGTACCGGATCGTTGATGTGGATGACCTTCGGACTCGCCTGCTGCGCGGTCGAGATGATGCAGATGTCGATGCCGCGTTACGACGCGGAGCGCTTCGGTTTTGCTCCGCGCGCGTCACCCCGGCAATCCGACGTGATGATCGTTGCCGGCACACTCACCAACAAGATGGCGCCGGCACTGCGCAAGGTCTACGACCAGATGCCGGAGCCGCGCTACGTGATCTCGATGGGGTCCTGCGCGAACGGCGGCGGCTATTATCACTATTCATATTCCGTCGTCCGCGGTTGCGACCGCATCGTGCCGGTCGACATCTACGTGCCCGGCTGTCCGCCGACCGCCGAGGCGCTGCTCTACGGCGTGATGCTGCTGCAGAAAAAAATTCGCCGAACCGGCACGATCGAGCGTTGAGCGGAGTTTCGGCATGGAAGACACCCTCGAAAGGCTTGGGCAGACCATCCAGAATGCGCTGGGCCCTTCGGTCACCGGCCACGTTGTGGCGAACGGCGAGCTGACGGTTCACGCGAAGGCGGCGGACGTCGTGTCTGTCGCGAAGTTCCTGCGGGACGATCCGGCCTGCCAATTCGTCAACATCATCGACGTTACAGCGGTTGACTGGCCGTCGCGCGAGAAGCGGTTTGACGTCGTCTATCATTTCCTGTCGCCGCGATTGAATCAGCGCGTGCGGCTGAAGGTGGCGACCGATGAAACGACGCCGGTGCCTTCGCTGATCGATATCTTCCGCGGCGCCGACTGGTTCGAGCGTGAGACTTACGACCTGTACGGGGTGCTATTCACCGGTCATCCCGACATGCGAAGGATCCTCACCGACTACGGGTTCGAAGGGCATCCGCTCCGCAAGGACTTTCCGCTCACCGGTTTCGTCGAGGTGCGCTACGACGGCGAGCAGAAACGCGTCGTCTACGACAAGGTTGCGCTGGCACAGGAATTCCGCAGCTTCGATTTTCTGTCGCCCTGGGAGGGTGCTGACTACGTGCTGCCAGGCGACGAGAAGGCAAAGACCGAAGGGAAGGGGTCGTAGCGCATGAAGCCGACCCTGAAAGCCGGTCTCAGGCATTCGTTCTCGTACAAAGTGCCGGAGAACAAGACCGTTCCCTATACCTATCCTGAATCGCCGATCATCGCGCAAATGCCGGAGGTCTTCGCGACCGGCTTCATGATTGTGCTGATGGAATGGACCTGCACGCAATTGATGGAGCCGCATCTCGATGTCGGAGAGGGCAGTCTTGGCACGCATGTCGACGTGTCGCATCTGGCAGCCACCCCTCCGGGCATGACCGTTAAAGTGGACGTGGAAGTTGCCGAAGTGCAGGGCCGCAAGATCGTCTTCAAGGTCAGCGCCCATGACGGCCTCGATCTAATCGGCGAGGGCCGTCATGAGCGCGTCGTGGTGGCGTGGGATCGCTTCAACGCCAAGGTGGCGGAGAAGGCAAAATCGGCCGCGGAAATGGTGAACTGATGGCCGAAACCGCAGTCCGCAATTTCACCATCAATTTCGGGCCGCAGCATCCGGCCGCGCACGGCGTGTTGCGCCTGGTGCTCGAGCTCGATGGCGAAGTGGTCGAGCGCGTGGACCCTCACATCGGGTTGCTCCATCGCGGCACGGAAAAACTGATCGAGTATAAGACCTATCTGCAGGCGGTGCCGTATTTCGACCGGCTCGACTACGTCGCACCGATGAACCAGGAGCATGCGTTCTGCCTGGCAATCGAAAGACTGCTCGGCCTCCAGGTGCCGAAGCGCGCGCAATTGATCCGCGTCCTCTATTCCGAGATCGGCCGGTTGTTGTCGCATCTGCTCAACATCACCACGCAGGCGCTGGACGTCGGCGCGCTCACCCCGCCACTGTGGGGTTTCGAGGAGCGCGAAAAGCTGATGGTGTTCTACGAGCGCGCTTCGGGTTCGCGCATGCATGCGGCCTATTTCCGGCCCGGCGGCGTGCACCAGGATCTGCCGCCGAAACTTATCGACGACATCTATGCGTTCTGCGATCCGTTCCTGAAAGTTGTCGATGACCTCGACGCGCTGCTCACCGGCAACCGCATCTTCAAGCAACGCAATGTCGACATCGGCGTCGTCAAACTTGCGGACTGCTGGAATTGGGGCTTCTCGGGCGTGATGGTGCGCGGGTCGGGCGCCGCCTGGGATCTGCGCAAGTCGCAGCCGTACGAATGTTACTCCGAGCTCGAGTTCGACATCCCGATCGGAAAGAACGGCGACTGCTTCGACCGCTATCTCATCCGCATGGAAGAGATGCGTCAGTCCGCCAAACTCATGAAACAGTGCTGCGAAAAGCTGCGCTCGGCCGAGGCACAGGGACCGGTGACCGTTGAGGACAACAAGATCGTGCCGCCCAAGCGTGACGAGATGAAGCGCTCGATGGAAGCGCTCATCCATCATTTCAAGCTCTACACCGAGGGCTATCACGTGCCCGCCGGCGAAGTGTACGCCGCGGTTGAGGCGCCGAAGGGCGAGTTCGGGGTCTATCTTGTCGCCGATGGCACCAACAAACCGTACAAATGCAAGATCCGCGCGCCGGGCTTTGCGCATCTGCAGGCGATGGACTTCCTCACGCGCGGCCACATGCTGGCGGATGTCTCCGCCATTCTCGGCTCGATCGACATCGTGTTCGGGGAGGTCGACCGATGAGTGTACGCCGCCTTGCTCCGCCCGAAATGCAGCCGAAGGATTTTTCCTTCAGCAAGGACAACCTTGCCTGGGCGAAGAAAGAGGTCACAAAATTTCCGGAGGGCCGCCAGCAATCGGCGATCATTCCACTTCTGTGGCGCGCCCAGGAGCAGTCCGGCGGTTGGTTGCCGGAAGCCGCAATCCGTCACGTCGCCGAATTTCTCGACATGGCGCACATCCGCGCGCTCGAGGTCGCGACCTTCTACACGATGTTCAATCTCTGGCCGGTCGGTAAATTCCACGTGCAGCTGTGCGGCACGACGCCGTGCCGGCTGCGCGGTGCCGACGATCTCGAGAAAATCTGCCGCAAGCGGATCGGCGATCAAAGCAAAATCACCAAGGACGGCAAGTTTTCCTGGGTCGAGGTCGAATGCCTGGGTGCCTGCGTCAACGCGCCGATGGCGCAGATCAATTACGACTACTACGAGGACCTGACGGCGGAGAGCTTTAGCAAGATTCTCGATGATCTCGCGGCGGGCAAGAAAGTGAAGCCGGGTCCGCAGGTCGACCGGCAACAGTCGGCCCCCATCGGCGGCGCAACCACGCTGAAGGAAAAGGCGTGAGCCATGCTCGCTGACAAGGACCGCATTTTTAGAAATCTGTACGGCCAGCATGACTGGGGCCTCAAGGGCGCGCGTGCGCGCGGCGCCTGGGATGGAACGAAGGCCCTTCTCGAAAAAGGCCGCGACGCCATCATCGAAGAGGTGAAGTCGTCGGGCCTGCGCGGCCGTGGCGGCGCGGGCTTCCCGACTGGCCTCAAATGGTCGTTCATGCCGAAGAAGTCGGACGGACGGCCCCACTATCTCGTGGTCAACGCGGATGAATCCGAGCCGGGCACCTGCAAGGACCGCGAAATAATGCGGCACGATCCGCATCTTCTGGTCGAGGGCTGCCTGATCGCCGGTTTCGCGATGGGTGCGAACGCCGGATACATATACGTGCGCGGTGAGTTCATTCGCGAGCGCGAGCGGCTGCAGGCGGCGGTCGATGAGGCTTACGAGGCCAAACTCATCGGCAAGAGCAATGTGCACGGCTGGGATTTCGATCTTTACGTCCACCATGGCGCCGGCGCCTACATCTGCGGCGAGGAGACTGCGCTGCTTGAAAGCCTTGAAGGCAAAAAAGGCCAGCCGCGCCTGAAGCCGCCGTTTCCGGCCAATGTGGGCCTCTACGGTTGTCCGACTACTGTCCAGAACGTGGAATCGATTGCTGTCGTGCCGGACATTCTGCGGCGCGGCGCCTCGTGGTTTGCCGCCATTGGCCGCCCGAACAACACGGGCACAAAACTGTTCTGCATCTCCGGCCATGTCGAGAAGCCGTGCAACGTGGAGGAGGCCATGGGCATTCCGCTGCGCGAACTCCTCGACGCGCATGCCGGAGGCGTGCGGGGCGGCTGGGACAACCTGCTGGCGGTCATCCCCGGCGGATCGTCGATGCCGCTTGTGCCGGCCGGAAAGGATTGGGCGGATTCACTGGTCATGGACTTCGACGGCTGCCGCGACAAAAAGTCTGCGCTCGGCACCGCCGCCGTGATCGTGATGGACAAGTCGACGGATATCGTGCGCGCGATGGCGCGCATCTCCTACTTCTACAAGCATGAGAGCTGCGGTCAGTGCACGCCGTGCCGCGAGGGTATGGGCTGGATGTGGCGCGTCCTCACGCGCATGGCCGAAGGCCGTGCGCAGAAGCGCGAGATCGACATGCTCATGCAGGTGACGCAACAGATTGAGGGCCACACCATCTGCGCCTTCGGCGATGGCGCAGCCTGGCCGGTACAAGGCCTGCTGCGGCATTTCCGTCCGGAGATCGAACGCCGGATCGACGAGTACTCGCGCAATGCCGACAGCCACGGTGCGCGTGTTCCGGAGGCGGCGGAGTAGCGGCGATGCAGCAGCCGGAAAACCATCATCTTGCGCAACTCAATATCGGGCGGATCCGCTACGAAATCGACGATCCGCGCATGGCGGATTTCACCAACAATCTGGCGATGGTGAACGGCCTGGCCGAGCGCACGCCCGGATTCGTATGGCGCTACATCGATGAAAGCGGCAATTCGACGAGCACGCGGCCTTATTCCGACCCGCGCATTGCGATCAATCTGTCGGTCTGGGAGAGCGTCGAGTCACTCGAGCGCTTCGTCTATCAGACCATCCACAAGCGCTTCTACGGCCGGCGCGCCGAATGGTTCGAGCACTTCGAGGGTCCATATTTCGTGATGTGGTGGGTGCCTGCCGGACATCGCCCGGACGTCGAGGAGGCAGTCGCCCGCCTCGCGCATCTCAAGCGGAACGGGCCGAGCGATCACGCCTTCGACTGGCAGGCGACCGCCGTGCAGCTTTGGAAAGCGGCGCGCTGTGCGCCGAGCGAGTCGGCAGCATGACGGCAAACGCACGCCATCTCGCCCAGTTCAATATCGCGCGGATCCGCTATCCGCTTAACGATCCGCGCATGCGCGAGTTCGTTGAGAATGTCGAACGCGTGAACGGGCTTGCTGACAAGATCGAGGGCTTCGTCTGGCGGCTTAAGGACGAAAGCGGCCACGCGATGAACATGCGGGTCTACGACGACCCGACCATCCTGCCGAATTTGACGGTTTGGGAAAATGTCGAGGCACTGGAACGCTTTGTCTGGCAGACACTGCACCGGCGTTTCTTTTCCCGGCGCGAAGAGTGGTTCGCGCCGGTCAAGACCACGCTGGTCTTGTGGCGGATTCCCGCCGGACATCGGCCCGACATGGCTGAAGGCGTTGCGCGGCTCGATCATCTGATCGCGCATGGCCCGAGCGACCATGCGTTCGGGTGGCAGCAGCTTTCCGGTGCAAAATTGTGGAAGTTGGCGCATTCCGAGGCGAAGAGAGAACACGCGGCATGACCAAGATCATTGTCGACGGAAAGGAGATCGACGTCCCGCCGGAGTACACGCTGCTCCAGGCCTGCGAGGCTGCGGGTGCGGAGATTCCGCGCTTCTGCTTCCATGAACGTCTGTCGATCGCTGGCAATTGCCGCATGTGTCTCATTGAGGTTGTCGGCATCCCGAAGCCGCAGGCGTCGTGCGCCATGGGCGTCAAGGATCTGCCACCGAACAAGGACGGATCGCCGAAAATCCTCAACACCAAAACGCCGATGGTGAAAAAGGCGCGCGAAGGCGTGATGGAGTTCCTGCTGATCAACCATCCGCTCGATTGTCCCATCTGTGATCAGGGCGGGGAATGCGATCTGCAGGACCAGGCGATGGCGTATGGCGTCGACGCCAGCCGTTATCAGGAGAACAAGCGCGCGGTCGAGGACAAATATATCGGGCCGCTGGTCAAGACCATCATGACGCGNTGCATCCATTGCACGCGCTGCATTCGTTTTTCGACCGAGGTCGCCGGTGTACCGGAGNTGGGCGCCATCGGCCGCGGCGAGGATATGGAGATCACGACCTATCTCGAGCACGCGATGACCTCGGAGCTGCAGAGTAACGTCGTTGATCTCTGTCCCGTCGGTGCCTTGACGTCGAAGCCTTACGCTTTCACCGCGCGACCGTGGGAACTCGGCAAGACGCAGTCTATCGACGTAATGGATGCGGTCGGTTCGGCCATTCGCATCGACACGCGCGGGCGCGAGGTGATGCGAATTTTGCCGCGCACAAACGAGGACGTGAACGAGGAGTGGATCTCCGACAAGACCCGCCATGTCGTCGACGGGTTGCGCACGCAGCGTCTCGACCAGCCTTATGTGCGCGTGAACGGACGCCTGCAGCCGGCATCCTGGGCGGAAGCCTTCTCGAATATCGTTCGCAAGGTAAAGGCGAGCACCGGCAAGCGCATCGGTGCGATCGTCGGCGATCTCGCAGGCGCGGAAGAGATGTTCGCGCTCAAGGAGCTGATGGGCCGTCTCGGCAGTCCCAATATCGATGCGCGTGAGGACGGTGCGGTGATCGATCCGAAATTGGGCCGCGCGTCATATTTGTTCAATGCAACCATTGCCGGCATCGAGCAGGCGGACGCGCTGCTGATCGTCGGGTCAAATCCGCGCCGGGAGGCGGCCGTGCTCAATGCGCGCATCCGCAAGCGCTGGCGGGCCGGCAATTTCCCGATCGGTCTTATCGGCGAGAAGGCCGATCTTACCTACAATTATGAGTACCTTGGTGCCGGCGCTGAGAGCCTTGCCGGCCTTGCTGACAGCAAGTTCGCGGACGCGCTGAAAGCAGCCGAACGTCCTCTCATTCTCGTGGGCGCAGGCGCCCTTGCACGCAAGGACGGCGCGGCCATTGCCTCGCTTGCCGCAAAGGTGGCGGCTGAGTTTGGCGCGATAAAAGAGGGCTGGAACGGGTTTTCCGTGCTGCACAGCGTGGCGTCGCGCGTGGCGGCGTTGGACCTCGGTGTGGTGCCGGGCGCCGGCGGTTTTGATGCCGCGCATATGGCGGCCGGCGGACTTGATGTCCTGTTTCTGCTTGGCGCAGACGAGATCAAGGTGCAGGCGGGTCCGTTTGTCGTCTACATCGGCACGCATGGCGACCGCGGCGCGCATCGCGCCGACGTGATTTTGCCCGGCGCCGCTTACCCCGAAAAATCAGTGATTTATGTCAATACCGAAGGTCGCGTGCAGATGGCCAATCGCGCCGCATTTCCACCCGGAGACGCGCGAGAGGACTGGGCGATCCTGCGCGCTCTTTCCGATCAACTCGGCTCCAAATTGCCCTACGATTCACTCGGCGCGTTGCGGCAGGCGATGTTCGCTGCGCATCCTCATTTCGCGCGCATCGGGCAGATCGCGGCGGGCGACGCCGGCGATATCAAGAAGCTCGCCAAGCTCGGCGGTTCTCCGGACAAGGCGGCGCTGACGTCGTCGGTGGCTGATTTTTACTTCACCAATCCGATCGCGCGTGCTTCTGCGATCATGGCCGAATGCTCCGCGCTGGCGCACGCGGCCGCAAAGACTGCGGCGGAGTAGTGCGCATGGATTTCATGGATTTCTTTTGGACGTACCTGTGGCCGCTGATCATCATTTTGGTGGAGTCGGTGGTACTGCTGGTCGTTCTGCTCGTCGCCGTCGCTTACGTGCTACTCGCCGATCGCAAGATCTGGGCGGCGGTACAGATCAGGCGCGGCCCCAACGTCGTCGGACCCTGGGGACTGTTCCAGTCCTTTGCTGACCTGCTGAAATTCGTGTTCAAGGAGCCAGTGATTCCGGCTGGCGCCAACAAGGGCGTATTCTTGCTGGCGCCGCTGATTTCATGCGTGCTGGCGCTTGCGGCCTGGGCGGTGATACCGGTCAACGCCAAATGGGTGATCGCCGACATCAATGTCGGGGTGCTGTACATCTTCGCCATCTCTTCGCTGATGGTCTACGGCATCATCATGGCGGGCTGGGCGTCGAATTCGAAATATCCGTTCCTCGCCGCGCTGCGCTCGGCGGCGCAGATGGTGTCCTACGAAGTCTCCATCGGTTTCGTGATCATTACCGTGCTGCTTTGTGCCGGCTCGCTCAATCTCTCGGCCATCGTGCAGGCGCAGGACAGTCCCTACGGACTGTTTGGCTGGTACTGGCTGCCGCTGTTCCCGATGTTCGTCATCTTCTTCGTCTCGGCGCTGGCGGAAACCAACCGCCCGCCATTCGACCTGGTGGAAGCGGAATCCGAACTGGTCGCCGGCTTCATGGTCGAGTACGGCTCCACGCTCTACATGATGTTTATGCTCGGCGAATACGTGGCGATCTGCACAATGTGCGCCATGGCCACCATCTTCTTCCTGGGTGGGTGGCTGTCGCCAATTCCCTATCCGCCGTTTATCTGGATACCGGGCGTCGTTTGGTTCACGCTCAAGGCGTTGTTGTTCTTCTTCTTGATCTCCATGGCCAAGGCCATCGTTCCACGCTATCGCTACGATCAACTCATGCGGCTCGGGTGGAAGGTGTTTCTGCCGTTGTCACTGGCAATGGTGGCGATCGTCGCAGCCGTCATTCAATACGGCGCGCTGGCGACAGGCGCGGTGAAGTGAGGATGCAATGAGGCTCGATCGAGCAGCCAAAGGTTTGTTTCTGCTGGAGTTTGTGACCGGCTTTGTGCTGGCCATGCGCTATTTCTTCAAGCCCAAGGCTACGATCAACTACCCGTACGAGAAGAATCCGATCTCGCCGCGCTTCCGCGGCGAGCACGCGCTGCGTCGCTATCCGAACGGCGAAGAGCGCTGCATCGCCTGTAAGCTCTGCGAGGCGATTTGCCCCGCGCAGGCGATCACTATCGAGGCCGGCCCGCGCCGCAACGACGGCACCCGGCGGGCCACGCGCTACGATATCGATATGGTGAAGTGCATTTATTGCGGGCTCTGCCAGGAGGCGTGCCCCGTGGATGCAATTGTCGAAGGGCCGAATTTCGAATTCGCGACCGAAACGCGCGAAGAGCTCTACTACGACAAGGAGCGCCTGCTGGCCAACGGCGACCGCTGGGAGCGCGAGATCGCCAAGAACATGGCGCTCGACGCGCCATACAGGTGACGGCGATGAAGAAGGTCTTTCAATTCGATCGCCGTCATGGCCGGGCTTGCCCCGGCCATCCCCGCCTTGCATGGCGGGAAACTGTGAAGACGTGGATGCCCGGCACAAGGCCGGGCATGACGATTGAGAGCGCAGAGGCGCCCAAATGATCGCCGCGCTGTTCTTTTATCTGTTTGCCAGCATCTGCGTGGCGAGTGCCTTCATGGTGATTGCGGCCCGCAATCCCGTGCACTCCGTGCTCTATCTCATCCTGGCTTTCGTGAACGCGGCAGGTCTGTTCGTGATGATGGGTGCGGAGTTTCTCGCGATGATCCTGATCGTCGTGTACGTCGGCGCGGTCGCGGTGCTGTTCCTGTTCGTGGTGATGATGCTCGACGTCGATTTCTCCGAGCTCAAGCAGGGCGTGCTGCAATATCTGCCGATCGGCATGTTGATCGGCGGCATCTTTCTCGCGGAGCTTCTGGTGGTCGTGGGTGCTTGGGCGATCGGACCGGGCATTCCGCAGGCGATTACCGCTCCGATCCCGACAAATGTCACGAACACCGAGGCCATCGGTCTCGTCCTCTATACGCGCTATGTCTATTTCTTCCAGGCCGCCGGAATGATCCTGCTGGTCGCGATGGTCGGCGCCATTGTGCTCACATTGCATCACCGCCCCCGCGTTCGGCGGCAGGACATTGCCGCGCAGGTTGCGCGCACGCCGGCTGCTTCAATTGAAGTTGTCAAAGTGCGTTCGGGGCAGGGGCTGGGGAGCAATACATGACCATCGGCCTCGGGCATTACCTCTCTGTTGCCGCGATCCTGTTCACGCTCGGGATCTTCGGCATTTTCCTCAATCGCAAGAACGTCATCATTATCTTGATGTCGATCGAGCTGATCCTGCTCGCGGTCAACATCAATCTGGTGGCGTTCTCGACGCATCTCGGCGACATCGTCGGCCAGATCTACGCGCTACTGGTGCTCACGGTGGCCGCCGCCGAGGCCGCGATCGGTCTTGCGATCCTGGTCGTCTTCTACCGCAATCGCGGCTCGATCGCCGTCGAAGACATCAATTTGATGAGGGGCTAGGGGCGGAATGTATCAGGCGATCGTCTTTCTTCCGCTCCTTGGCGCGATTCTGGCTGGCCTGATCGCGCTGGCCGGCGCGCGTGCCCGTTTCCCGGGCAAGGGGCCGGCTCCAGGTGGCGAAGACCATGCAACCGACCATGGTGCGCTCCATGGCGACGCGGGCAGTCACGCCTCACATCATGCCGGGGAGCATGCGCCTGCGGCGGTGGGCTCGCGTACGGCCGAGCTGATCACCACGACGCTGCTGATGATCTCCATGATCCTGTCATGGATCGCATTTGTGGATGTCGGCTTTGCGCACCACGATGCGCGCGTTCCGGTGTTCACGTGGATGGCCGCGGGCGATTTGAAAGTTGAATGGTCGCTGCGCATCGATACGCTCACGGCCGTGATGCTGGTGGTCGTGAATACAATCTCGGCATTCGTGCATCTTTACTCGATCGGCTACATGCACGAAGACCCGTACCGGCCCCGTTTCTTCGGTTATCTGTCGATGTTCACCTTCGCCATGCTGATGCTGGTGACGGCGGACAATCTCGTGCAGCTGTTCTTCGGCTGGGAAGGCGTCGGACTCGCGAGCTATCTGCTGATCGGCTTCTGGTATCACAAACCGGAAGCGAATGCGGCCGCAATCAAGGCCTTCATCGTCAACCGGGTGGGCGACTTCGGTTTTGCGCTCGGCATTTTCGCCGTGTTCATGCTGACCGGCGCGCTCGATCTCGACACCGTGTTTGCGCAAGCGCCGACTTTGACCGGCAAGACCATCAATATGTTCGGCTGGCAGGTCGACGCACTCACGATCACCTGCCTGCTCCTGTTCATGGGTGCCATGGGCAAGTCGGCTCAGTTCTTGCTGCACACGTGGCTGCCGGACGCGATGGAAGGGCCGACACCGGTCTCCGCGCTCATCCACGCCGCCACGATGGTGACCGCCGGTGTGTTCATGGTGGCGCGGCTTTCGCCTCTGTTCGAGCTTGCGCCGCATGCGCAAACGTTCGTGACGCTGATCGGGGCCACCACCGCGTTGTTCGCGGCGACGATCGGCCTCGTGCAGAACGACATCAAGCGGATCGTCGCCTACTCGACGTGCTCCCAGCTCGGCTACATGTTCGTGGCGATGGGAGTGGGGGCTTACTCGGTCGGCATGTTCCACCTGTTCACGCACGCTTTCTTCAAGGCACTTCTGTTCCTCGGTTCGGGTTCGGTGATCCATGCGATGCACCACGAGCAGGACATCCGTCACATGGGTGGCCTGAAAGATCGCATTCCCTTCACCTACATCGTGATGATCATCGGCACCCTTGCGCTCACGGGCTTTCCGCTCACGGCCGGATATTTCTCAAAGGATGCGATCATCGAGGCGGCGTTCGTCGGAAAAAATCCGATGGCGCTTTACGCCTTCATCTGCACGGTCGCAGCGGCCTTGCTGACGTCATTCTATTCATGGCGGCTGATTTTCAAGACGTTCCACGGCGAACCGCACGACCGCATGCATTGGCGCGATGCGCATGAGAGCCCGATGACGATGCTGATTCCGCTCGGGTTCCTGGCCGCCGGCTCTGTTCTCGCGGGGCTGCCGTTCAAGGAGATTTTCGCCGGGCACGGCGTCGAAGGATTTTTCCGCGAGTCCCTGGCCTTCGCCAAGAGCAACACCGTGCTTGCGGACATGCACCACGTGCCGCTCTACGTCGCCATCCTGCCGACGGTGATGATGGCGTTTGGCTTCCTGGTTGCCTGGCATTTCTACATCCGCCGTCCCGACATCCCCGTGGAGCTCGCGCGGCAGCACGACGTGCTTTATCGCTTCCTGCTCAACAAGTGGTATTTCGACGAGCTCTATGAGGTGATTTTCGTGCGTCCGACCAAGCAGCTCGGCTACCTGCTCTGGAAGGGCGGCGATGGCTGGCTGATCGATGGTTTTGGGCCGGATGGCGTATCGGCGCGCGTTCTTGACGTCACGCGCAACGTCGTGCGGCTGCAGACGGGCTATCTTTACCACTACGCCTTCGCAATGCTGATCGGCGCCGCGGCCTTCATCACCTGGTTTATGTTCGCGACGGGGGGCCATTGATGAGCTGGCCAATCCTCTCCGTCGTTACGTTCCTGCCGCTGTTCGGCGCGGTGCTCGTCATGTTGCTGGTGCGCGGCAACGAGCGCCTGGCGCGCGGCACCGCACGCTGGATCGCGCTATGGGCAACGCTTGTAACGTTTGCGATTTCGCTGGTGATGGTCTGGCGCTTCGATGCCAGTTCGGCGGAATTCCAGTTCGTCGAGAGACTTAATTGGCTGGGCATTGCCTCCTATCATATGGGCGTCGACGGCATTTCGCTGCCGTTCGTCATCCTCACGACGGCGCTCATGCCGCTGTGCATTCTGGCCAGCTGGACGGTCATCCAGACGCGCGTGAAGGAATACATGATCGCCTTCCTGGTGCTGGAGACGCTGATGGTCGGCACCTTCTCGGCGCTCGATCTTCTCCTGTTTTATCTGTTCTTCGAAGGCGGGCTCATCCCGATGTTCCTGATTATCGGAATATGGGGCGGTCCGCGCCGCGTCTATGCGAGCTTCAAGTTTTTCCTCTACACGCTGCTCGGCTCGGTGCTGATGCTGCTGGCCATCATGGCGATGTATTGGGAAGCGGGCACGACGGACATCGTAGCGCTGCTACGCCACGGCTTCCCGCTCGGGCTGCAGAAGTGGGCATGGCTTGCCTTCTTCGCGTCCTTCGCCGTGAAAATGCCGATGTGGCCCGTTCATACCTGGCTGCCTGATGCGCATGTCGAGGCCCCGACGGCGGGATCCGTCATTCTGGCCGCTATTCTGCTGAAGATGGGCGGCTACGGCTTCCTGCGTTTCTCGCTGCCGATGTTTCCCGCGGCCAGCCACGACTTTGCGCCGCTGATCTTCACGCTATCCGTCGTCGCCATCATCTATACGTCGCTCGTCGCGCTGATGCAGGAGGACGTGAAGAAGCTGATTGCGTATTCGTCGGTCGCGCATATGGGCTTCGTCACCATGGGTATTTTTGCGGCCACGACTCAGGGAATAGCCGGCGGCATTTTCCAGATGATCTCGCACGGTATCGTGTCAGGCGCGCTCTTCCTCTGTGTCGGTGTGGTCTACGACCGCATGCACACGCGCGAGATCGCGGCTTATGGCGGCTTGGTCAATCGGATGCCGCTCTACGCCTTCGTCTTCATGGTGTTCACGCTGGCCAATGTCGGCCTGCCCGGGACATCGGGATTTGTTGGTGAATTTCTGTCCCTCATCGGCACGTTCAAGGCCAATACGGCGGTCGCCACGCTCGCCACCTTTGGCGTCATCCTGTCGGCGGCCTATGCGCTGTGGCTGTACCGCAAGATGATCTTTGGAAACCTGAAGCCTTCGCTTGAAGGCATCCGCGATATCGGCTGGCGCGAGGCTGTGATCTTTGCGCCGCTGGTCGTGCTGACAATCCTGTTCGGCGTGGCGCCGAAGCCCGTGCTCGATATGTCGGCGGCGTCCGTCGCGCAATTGCTGGAAAATTACAATCACGCTGTCGCGGCGGCCAAGACCGCTGCGCTGGCCGTGCATTAGGGGTGTGCCGATGAGCCAGTTGCCCACCCTTCACGAGTTGATCCCGCTGCTGCCGGAGCTTGTGCTTGCTTGCGGCGCGATGGCGATGCTGATGCTCGGCGTCGCAATTGGCGAGCGCAGCGCGGCGGTGGTCAACGGATTCTGCTTCATCNTGCTGCTGCTGGCCGGGGCAGCGTTGAGCTCGGTGCCGCCGGGCACCCACGCAATGTTCGGCGGCAGCTTTCTCGTTGATGACTACGCCCGCTTCCTCAAGCTGCTCACCTTGGTCGGCTCGGGCGGGGCGCTCCTCCTATCGCTCGACTATCTCACGGTCGAAAATCAGCAGAAGTTCGAGTATGGCACGCTCTTCCTGCTGTCGACGCTCGGCATGCTGATGCTGATCTCGGCTTCCGACCTGATCGCACTTTATCTCGGGCTCGAGCTGATGAGTTTGCCGCTTTACGTCATCGCGGCATCCAATCGCGAGAACATCAAATCGACTGAGGCCGGGCTGAAATATTTCGTGCTGGGGGCGCTGTCGTCGGGAATGCTGCTGTACGGCGCGTCCCTGATCTACGGGTTCACGGGAACGGTCAACTTTGCCGGCATCGCGAAGGCGACGCAGTCGGGCGCCAGTGTCGGCCTGATCTTCGGCTTGGTGTTCCTCTTCGTCGGTTTTTGCTTCAAGATTTCCGCGGTTCCGTTTCACATGTGGACGCCTGACGTCTACGAGGGCGCGCCGACGCCGGTCACTGCGTTTTTTGCCGCGGCGCCGAAGGTCGCTGGTATCGCGATTTTTGCGCGCGCGACCGTGGTGGCGTTTCCAGGCATTACACACGAATGGCAGCAGATCGTGGTGTTCGTCTCGATCGCCTCCATGGCGCTCGGTAGCTTTGCTGCGATCGGCCAGCGCAATATCAAGCGGCTGATGGCCTACTCCTCGATTGGCCATATGGGCTACGCGCTTGTGGGTCTCGCGGCTGGCACGCCCGAGGGCGTGCAGGGCGTGCTCGTCTATATGAGCATCTATGTCGCGATGACGCTCGGCACGTTCGCGGTGATCTTAAGCATGCGCCGCGACGGCGAGCTGGTCGAGAACATCAGTGACCTGTCGGGCCTCGCGCGCACGCATCCGACCATGGCGTTTTTCCTGGGCGTACTCCTGTTTTCGCTCGCGGGAATTCCGCCGCTCGCCGGGTTCTTCGCCAAATTCTACGTATTCCTTGCCGCCATCAAGGCCGGATTGTTCACGCTCGCGGTCATCGGCGTGCTCACAAGCGTCGTGGGCGCTTACTACTATCTGGCGATCGTCAAGATCATGTACTTCGACGAGCCTGCGCGAGGATTCCAGCGAATGCCTGCGCTGCTTCGGCTCGTGCTTGGCGTCTCCGGGCTCGTCAACATCCTGTTCTTTGCCTATCCGGCGCCGCTTGTGAACGCAGCGACTGCGGCGGCGAAATCACTGTTTTGAATGAACCGCGAAGCCACGGACCTGGCGGGGGTCCGGCACATGAACTACGAGACACTCGGCTCCACAAACGCCGAGGCGCTGGCGCTTGCGCGCGCCGGCGAGCGCGGCCCGTTGTGGATCTCAGCGCGAACGCAGAGCGCGGGCCGCGGGCGGCGCGGCAGTCATTGGGTGTCGCCGGCCGGCAATCTTCACGCGACGCTGCTGCTGAGCGATCCGTCGCCCGCGGCGCTGGCACCGCAACTCTCCTTCGTCGCAGCGCTCGCAGTGCATGATGCGATTGCCGCCTGCGCGCCACAGCTCGGACCCGACCTGAAAGTGAAGTGGCCGAACGATCTGCTTGTTGAAAAAGCGAAGGTTGCCGGCATTCTGATCGAGGGCGAAAGCGAGCCGACATTCGCCGTCGCGATCGGCATTGGGGTGAATTGTGTCGCCCATCCTGACAACGCCGACTATCCCGCGGCGGACCTTGCCGGTCTGGGCGCGCTTGTCGTGCCCGATGCTTTGCTCCAGGAGCTCGCACGCGCCATGCAGAGGCGTCTGGCACAATGGAAGAGCGGTCTCGGCTTTTCTGCCACGCGGGCGGACTGGCTCAAACGGGCGGCCGGTCTCGGCGAGACTTTGCATGTGCGGCTGCCCGAGCGGGAGCTCTCCGGCCGCTTCCAGGGTCTCGATGACACCGGACGGCTGCTGCTTGACCAGGCGGGCAGGGTGACCCCGGTAACCGCCGGGGAAGTCTTCGGCTTCGGTGAGCGCTGATCATGCCTGGGTCGCAGGAACTGGTTTTTGCGCCGCTTGGCGGGGTCGGGGAGATCGGCATGAACCTGTCGATCTATGGCATTGGCGACGAGCGCCGGCGCACGTGGCTGGCCGTCGATCTCGGGGTGTCG
>ARCol0yngRDRAFT_1000056_pt1 | contig 20075 bp, 18 predicted proteins | sample AraColrhizospDNA_FD_9197 | JGI IMG/M metagenome (IMG submission 9197) | reverse complement strand
GCCGCCCGACAGCACCTTGGCCGGATGCTTCCGGCGCGCGGCGAGCCGCGGGTATTTGTCAAAAATCGCGTCGGCCGCATGCCTCGCCGATTTGCGATCCATCAGGTAGGCGCCGAGCCACAGATTTTCTTCCACCGTCATCCCAGGGAAAACGGACTTGTCCTGCAGAATGTAGGCAATCCCGGCCGACCGAAGCTTTTCGTTAGACGACAAGCGGGTAACGTCGAGGCTAAGACCGTCCGACGTCGTGGAGACCGTGCCTGAAAAAATATTGGTGAAGCCGAAAATCGAATGCAGAACCGTCGATTTTCCCGCCCCGTTCGGGCCGATCAGGCACAGCGACTGGCCGCGGCCAACGCGCAGATTGAAGTCGTGCAGGATCTCCATCTGCCCGTAGCCGGCGTTGAGCCCGTCGATCCTCAGATGCGGCTTGTTTCCTGCAAGCGCGTCAAGCTGCTCGAGGCTCACCTCGCGGGCTATTTCAAGCGCCTGACGGGTGACCTCTTCGACAGAAATGATGGCACCGACGCCGCCGTGATAGCCGCCGTCTGACGAGTGGGTGTGTCCGGCGCTTGCCATCAGTGCACCCCCAGATAGGCATCGACGACGTTCTGATTGCCCTGGATCTCCTCGGGTGCGCCGGCCGCAAGCATTTCGCCGTGGGCAAGACAATAAATCTTGCTCGCCATATTCATGATGACGCGCATGTTGTGCTCGATGATCAGCATCGTAATGCCGAATTCGGCGTTGGCGCGCTTCAGGCGGTCGATCAGCCCGTTGATCAGCGTCGGGTTGATGCCGGCAGTCGGCTCATCGAGCAGCAGGACCGTCGGCTCGTTCATGAGCGCCATGGCAAACTCGAGCAGCTTTTGCTGGCCGAACGAGAGGCTCCCCGCGCGCAGAAAACGCTTCTCATAAAGGCCCACAAACGACAGCAGATGTTCGGCCCGTTCGATGACGTCCGGGCGTTCGTAGGCGAACATGTCGAAAAAGCCGGCCTTTCTGTGCGGAATCGAGATCTGCATGTTCTGCAGACAGCTCATCTTGCCGTAGATGCGGGTGGTCTGGAACGTGCGCAGAAGGCCAAGCCGCGCAATTTCCTGTACCCGAAGCTGCGAGATCTCCTGACCTTCGAAGCGGATCGAACCCGAATCGATCGGATGATATCCGACGATCGAGTTGAACAAGGTGGTCTTGCCCGATCCGTTGGGACCGATCAGCCCGGTAATTCGGCCGCGTGGCACGGACAAGGAAACGTTGCGGTTGGCGACGACGCCGCCGAACGACTTGTTCACATTCGTGATCTCGATGATTGCGTCGTTCATTCGGCACCTTCAGCGTGCGGCGCGAGCTCGATCGCACGCGATCGCACTTCGCGTTCCTTCGGTGCAACACGGACACCAAATCGCTCCGGATATTTTTCCATCAGCCAGCCGACGATGCCTTGCTGGAAATAGACGACGATGATGACGATGAGCAGGCCGAGTGCCACGAACTGCCATCCCAGGAAATAGGTCCAGGTCACTTCCTTGATGACGTGAAAGATGACCGCGCCGACAACCGGTCCCCAGAACGTGCCTTTGCCGCCGAGCAGCACCATCAGGATCATGAAAATATTGAAGGTCGTGGTCGGGAACGCGATGTCGCGCGCGTCGATGAAGCCGGTCATGTTGCCGAAAATGGCACCCGCGATGCCGAGGAAGAATGCAGCGATCGTCCACGCTGTCCGTTTGTAGCGGCGCGTATAGAGGCCCATCGCTTCGGCCTTTTCTTCGTCGTCGCGGATTGCATTGATGGCTATGCCGAAATTTGTCGAGTAGAGCCACCGCAGAAAAAGCAGCACGACGAAAGTGAGAGCAAAGAGCAGGCAATAGAAAAACAGCTTTTGCGTCTGAGGAGCCCCCGGAAATACCGGCATCGATATGCCCGAGGCGGCGCCGACCCATTGCCAGGACGCCACCAGCTCGGCGCCCGCGACCGCTACGCCGAGCGTCCCGATCGCGAAATATGGGCCGCGCAGTCCGAACACGATCCAGGACGTCGCCACCGCCAGGATTGCAGCCATGATGCCGGCCGCAACGATTCCGATTGCGAATCCGGTGAAATACTGGGCTGTCGTGAAGGCGATGTGTGTGGTGCGCGCCCCCGACGTGTACATCCCGACGTCGTAATAAAGGCCGATCTGCACCACGGCGCAGGTGTACATGCCGGCGCCGAAGAAAAAGATGTTGCCGAGCGAGTTGTAACCCATCTGCCCGCCCAGGATGTCCCAGGTCGAGGCGAAGACGATCATCAGCCAGAGTACTGCGATCTGGTTCGTGTAGGCGGGGAACAACAGCGGCGCCGCGACGCCTACGAGCAGCAGCAAGCCGATGGTGATCGGATGGAAGGACGCGCGGGTCATTGCACGGCCTGCCGCACGCGGAGTTGCTGCAACTGCCGGACCGCCAGCACGGCCAGCAGCAGCAGGACAATGAGCGCCTGCTGGTATTCGGCGCCCAGTATGAATCCGCCGAATTGCTCGAATACGCCCATGCCGAATCCCGCCGCGATCACGCCCGGCAGGTTGCCGAACCCGGCGGCGGTGACGATGACGAACAGGCGAATCGAATAGGTCGTTCCCATGAACGGCTGGACGTTCCAGACCACAGCGACGAGCGCACCGGCTGCGCCGCAAATCGCCGCATTCAGGCAGAAGGTGAACGAGTAGACCTTTTCGGTGTCGATGCCGAGAACGCGCGCCGCTCTTGCATCCTGCGCGGTCGCCCGGATCGCCTGGCCCATGCGGCTCTTCTTCATGAAAAGGATAATGCCTACGGCAAGAATGATCGCGAACGCGAAGCCGACAATGCGGGTCGAGGCAATGGTAATAAGCCCGTCCGCAAACGACAGTGTCGGTAAGTCGGACTGGGCGGATTGCGTGTCGGGACCGAAGGCGAGGTTGAGGCTCTGCTGAATGACGATTGCGATGCCGAACGTCGCCAGCAGCGAGGTGAAGAGGTCGCGTGTAATGACCTTGCTGATGACCGTGCGATACAGAATCCAGCCGACGCCCCACAGCACGACTGCGGCGACCGGCACGCCCAGCAGCGGATCAATCCCGTAGCGCCCGAGCGTCCAGGTGATGTAGCCGCCGATCATGATGAAATCGCCCTGCGCCAGGTTCTTGACGTTCATCACGCCCCAAACGAGCGCAAGGCCATAGGCCGCAAGCGCGAAAATCGATCCGACCAGCAGGCCGTCGATCAGCAGGCCGAGATTGAAGATCGGCATGCTTGTCAGAACGGAAAGATTACCAAGTACCTGTTCCATCGCGGACGTCCCCACCCGTCGTTGAGATGGACGGCCCTATCGTATTGCGATCGGGCCGCGCACGGAGGCGAAGAGGAAGCGGGCAGGCACCTGCCCGCTTCCGTCTTCGGCTAGTAGTGCGCGTCGCGCGGATAGTTCAGCGGTGCGGCAGCAACCTCGGCCGGCGACACGACGATGTACTTGCCGCCCTGGATCTGACGCATGACGATCTCTTTGCCCGGATTGCTGCCATCCTCGGCAAATTTCACGCCGCCATAGAACGTCGGCAGGTCGGTTTTCGTCAGCGTCTCGCGCACCTTCTCGGTGTCGAGCGACTGGGCCCGCTTGAACGCATCGGCCCAGACGTAGACTGCCGCGCTTGCCTGTGCCGTCTGGTAGGGCACGACTTTGTACTCGGGGTGCGCTGCAATCATGGCCTTGTTGTACTCGGCCGCAGTTCCGAACATGGGATCCTTCGCCTTCATGGTCTCATCCCACTGCGTCGGGCAAACGACTCCTTCCGCGATCTTCGGGAAGTCGTTGACGATTTTTGCCGATTCACAGTGCGTGATGCCAATGAGCGGCACGGCCGTCTTGAACTCGCCCATTTGCCGCGCAGCGGTCGCGGCGCCTTTTTCATGGCCCGAGATCAACAGGACATCCGGCTGCAGCGCCTTGACCTTCGTGAAGAATGTCGTGACGTCGTTGAGGTCCTTCGGCATGCGGTCGTCGATAACCGTATGCATATTGTGCTTCTTGATCTGCTCGATGACGCCCTGCCGGACGTCCAGCGAGAAGGCGTCGTCCTGGTAGATCATCGCAACTTTGACGGACGAGGGATTTTTCCCCGCTTTCTTGGCAAGGTCAGCCGCCATGTCGATAACCGGCGTCAGATATTTCTCGGACGTTGCAACGATCCCGAATTGATATTTGTAGCCTTGCGTAAAGAGGGACCGGGAAGCGGCTTCGCCCTGCACGAGGGGAATCTTATATTTCTCGACGACGGGAAGAATCGCTTTGGTCAGCGGCGACCCGTATGGGCCGAGCATGAACTTGACCTTGTCCTGGTCAATCAGCCGCTCGACCAGTTGCGCAGCGCGCGCGGGCGTCGACTCGTCATCATAGTATTTGATTTTGAGGTGGTAGCACTTGCCGCCGATCTTGATGCCGCCGGCGTCGTTGATTTTTTTGACGGCGAATTCGTAACCGTTCTTCGTGTTGTTGCCGTTGGCTGCGTAGATGCCGGTAGCCGAAAGGGCGGCCCCGAGGATCAGGTCTTCACACGATTGCGCCGCAGCGGGTGCGGGTACATAGGCGAGTGCGGCCGTTGCCAACACGGCTGCAAATTTTGCGCTGTTGTGCATTGGTTGTTCCTCCCATGAAACTGCGTGTCTCCCCCGGCTGGTTGGTTCCAGTCCTTAATAATAGAAAGTATAGCGCGAATATCAGGATGGACAACGCATAGTAGTGACGCGGGGGAAAGGCGCCGCGGCAGCCGGTCTCCGGCTAAACCTGCTCAGCGTTGAGATAAGCGAGCCGCGCGCCGCAGAAAGCGCAGATGAGGCCCAGCCCAAGTGCCGCGAGCCCTGCGATAACGTCGACGGTGCCGCCCAGATTGCCCGTCTTGCTCATGATGCCGCCGATCGTGGCGGCCACGAACACCAGCCCGATCAGGAAGCGCTGCGCCAGCCGGTAGATAAATTCCCGTTCGCGGGCCGCCGCGATCAAATAGGCGCCCGCGGCCCAGCCGCCCGCAAAAGCCGCGCCGCCGATCGCCCACCACGCCATGGCCGATACGAATTGTTGCTTGCTGCCGGTTGCGGCATCGCGGAGGACTGCGTCGAGACCAAGCCCTAATACGGTCAGGAGAATGTGCATGACGAGGGCGGCAAAGACGCCACAGGCAATCGCCGCAGCGTAATGCAGTCGGCGCAGGGTGTCGGTATCCATCGGCTGCCGTTGAAAAGGGGACCGGGGGGTTGGCTCAACGGGCACAATAGCCGATCAAGGCGGCGTGCGCGAATACCCTTTTGAAAGTTGCGCCGCGTCGCCGCGATCCCGCGACGAGCCGCTATCAAGGTTTGCATCGATTTCGTGGTCGACGATGTAGCGCGGACGCGACTTGGTCTCGAAATAGATCTTGCCGACATATTCGCCGATGACGGCGATCGCGAAGGTCTGGAACGATGCGATGAACAGGAACAGCAGCATGACCGACGTCCAGCCTTGCACCGTGTGGCCGGCAAGCCATGTGCCGAAAACCCACATGCTCATCCCGGTAAAGACGACGAACAGCATGATGCCCATCAGGGCGATCAGGCGGATCGGCCTTACCGACAGCGAGGTGATGCCGTTGATGGAAAGCGCAACCATTTTCGCAAGCGTGTACTTGGTCTCGCCGTGCAGGCGCGGGAGACGGTCATAAGTCACGGTCGCAGTCTTGAAGCCAAGCTGGACGGCCAGCCCACGCAGGAAGACATGCGCTTCACCATAGCGCGCTAGCGCGCGCAACGCGCGATCGCTCATCAGCCGGAAGTCCGCGTGGTGAGGAATGACCTCNGCGCCCAGCCAGTTGATCAAACGATAAAAGAAATCGGCTGAGCTGCGCTTGAACCAGGTGTCGCTGGGGCGATTCCTGCGCACGGCAAACACGATTTCGGCGCCGTCGTTGAAATGCTCGACCATCTTCGCAGCGACGGACATGTCATCCTGCAGGTCCGCGTCGAGGGAGATCGTCGCATCGGCCTTGCCGATCTGCGAGAGGAGACCGGCCAGCAGCGCGTTCTGGTGACCGACATTGCGTGACAGCTTGAGCGCGCGAACGCGTTTTGGGCGCGCTTGCGTAATTCTTTCGATAAGGCGCCAGGTCTGGTCGGTGCTGCCATCATCGACCAATACGACGTAGCTTTTCGGCGAGATGATCTTTGACTTCTCCAGCTTGGCGATGTCGGCAAGCAGATAGGTCAACGTATGCTGGATCCCGGCTTGCTCGTTGTAACAAGGGATGACGAACGCAATGACGGGTGCTTTGGCAGTCATGATGAAAATCGGCCGTGGCTTGTGCGGCGAGGTCCCGGGCGACTGGCGAATTCGCCGTCACGTGTCGCACGGCCGCGTTAATCCAAGGTATGCCGGCAGCGTTTACAAACCTTTTATCGCTGCAGGGCGGCAAAAGGCGCCAAATCCGCACAGTTCCAAGCGCGTCAGATGCCCGCGAGCTCGCGCATAATGCGGAAAAGGCGCTGCTGGCCCTCAAAGCCGATGCCGGGGCGGTCAGGCAGCGAGATCATGCCGGCTTCGATACGGGCGTCGTCGGCAAATCCGCCGAAGTCGCCGAACACGCCGGGATAGGACTCCGCACCGCCGAGGCCGAAGCCGGCGGCGATCGCAAGCGACATCTGGTTGCCGCCGTGCGGGAACATAGCGCTGCGCGGCCAACCGTGCCCCGCCAGCATGTCCAGCGTCTTCGCGTATTGGCCGATGCCGTAGGCCTGCGGCGGATCGATCTGGATGACATCATGGCCTGGCCGAAATCCGCCGAACCGCACCAGATTTTCCACGTCCTGCGTCGAGTAGAGATTTTCCCCGGTCGCCAGCGGCGGCGCGTAGCTCTTTGCAAGCTCGGCGAAAAGCGCGAAATCGAGCGGGTCGCACGGCTCCTCAAACCACCGCAACTTGAAAGGCAAAAGCGCTCTGGCATAGCGCAACGCTTCGGTGCGATCGAATTTGCAATTGGCGTCAACGGCGAGGCGCTCGCCGGAGCCAACGACCTCGAGCACGGCTTCCAGCCGCCGGACGTCCTCGTCGAGCGGCAGGCCGCCGACTTTCATTTTCACCATCGTGTAGCCGGCGCCGAGATGCCGACGCATCTCATCCTGCAGGTCCTTGATCGTCTGCCCCGGCCAGTACCAGCCGCCGCCCACATAGCAGAACACCTTCTCCGGAATTTTGCCGCGGTTGAATCGTTCGGCAAGCAGAACGCGCAATGGCCTGTCGGCGATCTTGGCAACGGCATCCCAGACCGCCACCTCGATGGTGCCGATCGCGATCGACCGTTCGGAATGACCTCCGGCCTTTTCCCGCCGCATCATGCAGGCGAGAATTTTCGCAGGATCGAGATTGCTGCCGGAGGCATCCAGCAGCGACGCCGGATCGGCGGCGAGGATGCGGGGAATGAATCGCGCGCGCATCTGCGCGCCACAGGCGTAACGGCCGGTCGAATTGAAGGCGAAACCGCAGACGGGTTTGCCGTTGCGAACGACGTCGGTGATCACGGCGACCACCGACGTCGTCATCTCGGTAAAATCGAAGCTCGAATTGGCGAGCGTCGACTTGAGCGGGATGGCCGTCTCGCGGATATCGACGATACGCATTCCGCTACGTCAGATGGGGCTTACTGAATTTGCGGGATGTTGGCGTCCTTGATCACCTTGCCCCACTTTTCGACTTCCTTCTTGATATAGGCGGCAAATTCATCCGGCTTGTTGGCGATCGGGTCGAAGCCAAGTTGCGCGCATTTCTCCTTCACGTCGGGGAGAGCCATCGCCTTGACGATTTCCCGGTTGAGCAGGTCGACGATTTCCTTCGGCGTGCCTGCCGGCACGAGGATTCCCTGCATCGTTTCGGATTCCTGTCCGGTGACGCCGGCTTCCGCCATGGTCGGCACGTCGGGCAGAGCGGAGGAGCGCTTGGCCGAGGTGACCGCAAGCCCGCGCAGTTTTCCCGCCTGCACCTGCGGTGCGGTCGGCGGCAGCGCCGTGAAGGCGATCGGCGTATGGCCTGCAACCGCCGACTGGATTGCGGGGCCGGCGCCGTTGAACGGCACCGTCGTGAGATCGAGTTTGAACGTCAGCTTGAACAGTTCGCCGGCTAGATGCGGCGTCGTGCCGGTGCCCGGCATCGCATAATTGTATTTGCCCGGGTTCTTTTTGATCAGGTCGACAAGCTCTTTCACCGACTTCGCCGGAAAGTCGGAGTGGACCACCAGAATATTGGGTGACGCCGCGGCCAGCGTGACGGGCGCGAAGTCCTTGAATGGGTCGTAGGGGTTCTTGGCGTAAAGGCTCGGATTGACCACGTAGCTCGAGCTCGCGACCAGGATCGTGTAGCCGTCCGGCGGAGACTTGGCGACCTGCGTCATCCCGATATTGCCCCCGGCGCCCGGGTGATTTTCGATGTAGAACTGCTGTTTCAGGCTGTCCGACAGCTTCTGCGCGATCAGGCGCGCCATCACGTCGGTCGGTCCGGCGGGTGCGAAAGGCACCACGATCTTGACCGGGTGGTCGGGGTAGCTCGCAGCCGCAGCCGGCAAAATGCCGAGCGCGAATACAGACAGCGTCACGCCGGCGATGAGTTTTATTGTTGAGCGCATTCGTCTCCTCCCAGTTTTTTTCATCGTAGCATTGCGCGGGAACGTTGCCAGTGGGGCTTGCATCGTCCGCGCTCACAGGCTGTATTCCGGCGGCTTCGTTCCCTTTTTGTCAGAGGAAATTCAATGGCAGCCCGGAAGATCACCCGCCAGGACATGCGCGATGCTGCGGAGAAGTACAAGAACTGGGGCAAATGGGGCCCCAATGACGAAATCGGAACGCTCAACTACACGTCAGCCGAAGACATCGTCGCGGCAACGCGGCTTGTAAAGAAGGGCAAGGTCATCTCGCTTGCGCTCAATTTCGATCACACCGGCCCGCAGGGTGCGAAGAGCAAGTATCCGTCGATGGGCCGCACGAATCCGATCCACACCATGCTGCGGACCGGGACCGACGCCTATTCCGGCGTGCTCGACAAGCGCGGCATCCGTGCTGCCGATGACATGGTGACGATGCCTCTCCAGTGCGGCACGCAATGGGACGGCCTTGGTCACGTTTTTTATGAGAACTATATGTGGAACGGCTATGACTGCCGCGAAGTGACCAGCGCCGGCGCGCAGAAGTGCGGAATCGAAAAAACGAAGGACAAAATGGTCGGCCGCGGTGTTTTTCTTGATGTCGCCCGCTACAAGGGCGTCGACTCGCTCGACGACGGCTACGGCATCACCAGTGACGATCTCTACAACGCGGCGAAAAAGCAGAAAGTGGAGCTCAAGCGCGGCGACTACGTCATCGTGCGCACCGGCATGATGGAACGCTGCCAAAAGGCGGGAAGTTGGGATGGCTATCCGGGTGGCGATGCGCCGGGCTTTTCATTCGAGACGCTGGATTTCATCAAGCAGACGCAGTTGGCGGCGCTTGCGAGCGATACCTGGGGCTGCGAGGTGCGCCCGAATGAGAGCGAGGAGGGGATCAACCAGCCCTGGCATTGGATCACGATCCCCATCATGGGCATGACCATGGGCGAAATTTTCCAGCTTAAGGAACTCGCCGACGACTGCGAGCAGGACAAGGTCTACGAATTTCTGTTCGTCGCGCCGGCCATTCCGATCACGGGTGCGGTGGGGTCGCCGGTGAATCCGTTAGCAATAAAATAAGAGGCGTTGTAGGAGCTTCGGACATGGCGAAGGAATACGCTGTCACGCATACGGACGCCGAATGGCGCAAGTTGCTCACGCCCGAGCAGTACCAGATCATGCGCCAGCATGGCACCGAGATGCCGGGAAGCTGCGCGTTGTTGCATGAGAAGCGTGCCGGCACGTTCCGGTGCGCCGCGTGCGACCAGCCACTGTTCGCGTCCAAGCTCAAATTCGAAAGCGGCACCGGGTGGCCGAGCTTCAACGATCCGATCTCCGGCGCGGTCGAGGCGGAAACCGACCGCAGCCACGGCATGGTTCGGGATGAAGTTCATTGCAGCCGCTGCGGCAGCCACCTCGGGCATGTGTTCAATGACGGGCCGCCGCCGACCGGCCTGCGCTACTGCATCAACGGTGTCGCACTGAAATTCGAGCCGGCCTGAGCATGACAACGGTCGGACACAATGCCAAGCGCGTCGGCGCCGAAGTGCTTGCCGACATGCTGGCCGGCTACGGTGTCACGCATGTTTTCATGGTGCCTGCCGTGCTCCGCCGCACTTTCGCGGAAATGGAGCGGCGGACCAAGATCGCGCGCATCCATTGCCATGGCGAGAAATCGGCCGCTTACATGGCCGACGGCTACGCGCGCGCATCGGGCAAGCCCGGCGTCTGCATGGCGCAGGTGATCGGCGCGCTCAATCTCGCGGCCGGCCTGCGCGACGCCTATCTTGCACATTCACCGGTCATCGCGATGACGGGCGGACGCGATCCGAAGACGAAATTCCGCAAGGTCTATCAGGAAATCGACGACGTGCCCGCATTCGAGCCGGTGACAAAAATGAACGTCACCATCGATGACGTGGCGCGCATTCCCGACATGGTGCGGCAAGCGTTTCGTACCGCGACCACGGGTGCGCCTGGCCCCGTTCATCTGCAATTCCGCGGCAACGAGGGACAGGTCGATCTCGAGGAAGCGGAAATGGACGGGCTCGTGGAGGGGCAGTTTTCACGCGTGCCGCCGTTCCGACCCGAGCCGGAAGCTGCGCACGTGAAGGCGGCGCTTGAGTTGCTGCAGAAGGCCGAGCGGCCGATCATCGTTGCGGGCGGCGGTGCCCGCGCATCGGGTGCCGGCAAGGAACTCGTGGCGCTGGCCGAAGCGCTGCAAATTCCGATCGCGACCTCGCTCAACGGCAAGGACATCATTCCAGGAGTTCATCCGCTGTCGGCCGGCGTGGTCGGCAGCTATTCCCGCGAGAGCGCCAACCGTGCCGTGAATAGTGCCGACCTCGTTTGCTTCGTCGGCACGGAAACCGGCGGCATGACGACCCACTTCTGGGCCGTGCCGAAAATCGGGACCCCGGCGATACAGATCGACCTCGAGCCGGAAGCGCTCGGCCGCAACTATCCGCTGCAGGCCAGCGTGCTGGGGGACGCCAAGAGCGTGCTGGTGCGCATGCTCGGCCAGATCGACAAATCGACGGCCGCAAAGCGGGCAAACTGGATCAAGGATATCGCCGCGCTGCGAAACGACTGGTACGCGAAATACAAGCCAATGCTGGAGTCCGACGCCGTGCCGATTCATCCGGCGCGCGTCTGCGGCGAACTGAGCAGGCACATGCCCGACGACGCCATCGTCGTGGTCGATACCGGCCACGCCGGAATGTGGATGGGCGGGATGTACGATCTGCGCACGCCCGCGCAGAGCTACATGCGCAGCGCCGGCCACCTTGGCTGGGCTTTTCCCGCGGGCATCGGCGCGAAAGCGGCGTGTCCGGACCGGCCGGTTGTCGTTTTCACCGGCGACGCCGGCTTCTGGTACCACATCGGCGAAGTCGAGACCGCGGTGCGCTGGAACATCGCCTCGGTCACCATCGTCAACAACAACGGCGGCGGCAATCAGTCGAAGCGCGGCTTCGACCGCGCCTATGGCGGCGAGCAGACCGAGCAGGCGCGCGAATTGTGGACCTACAACAAGATGAATTTCGCCAGGCTGGCGGAGGATATGGGCGCCCTCGGCATCCGCGTCGAGGATGCAAAAGATATCGCGCCTGCGCTCGAGCGCGCCCTGGCGTCAAAGCGCCCCGCGGTGATCGATGTCGTGACCGACATCGACGCGCTTGCGCCGACGGCGGTGACGTAACTCAGGCCTCGCCGATTTCGCGCAGGATTTCCGCCGTGTGCTCGCCGAGCAGCGGTGAGGGACGTTCCGATGCGGCCCGCCAGCCGTCGATGACGATCGGCGTGCGCACGCCGGGGATCGTGCCGGCCTTGGCGGCCTTGCTCTTGAGGGCAAGTTTCATCCCGCGATGCGCAACCTGCGGGTCGTTGAACACCTGCTCTAGATTATTGATGGGGCCTGCCGGCACCTGCTGGGCCTCGAGCTTGTCGAGCAGCTCGTCGCGCTTCATGCGCGCCGTGAGCGCCGACAACTTTCCGACCAGTTCCTCGCGGTGCTTGAGCCGGCCGACGTTGTCTCTGTATGCGGGATTTTGTGCGAGCTCCGGTCCGCCGATGACGTTGCAAAACTTGACGTACTGATTGTCATTGCCGGTTGCGACAATGATGTGGCCGTCCGCAACGGGAAAAACCTGGTAGGGCACGATATTCGCGTGCGCGTTGCCGATGCGCTTCGGCACGTTGCCCGAGACGAGATAGTTCATCGCCTGGTTCGACAATACGCCCACGGTCGAGTCGACCAGGGCAGCGTCGACATAACAGCCTTTGCCCGTCTTCTCGCGTTCGGCGAGCGCCGCCAGAATGCCGACAACGGAATAGACGCCGGTGAAGACGTCGGAAACCGGAATACCGATGCGGGTCGGTTCGCCGTCGGCCATGCCAGTCAGATCCATGATGCCGCCCATGCCCTGCGCCATCAGGTCGTAGCCGGCGCGTTTGGCGTAGGGGCCATCCTGGCCGAACCCGGTGACCGAGCAGTAGATCAGGCGCGGGCAGTCGGGAGCGAGGCTCCTGTAGTCGAGGCCAAACTTGGCGAGGCCGCCGACCTTGAAGTTCTCGATCAGCACGTCCGAGCGCGCGGCCAGCTTGCGCACGATACGCCGGCCGTCGTCGCTCTCGAAGTCCATCTCGATCGAGCGTTTGCCCCTGTTGGCCGCGTGAAAGTAAGCAGAACCAATATGGTTGCCGTCAGCGCCTTCGACGAAAGGCGGACCCCAGGCGCGCGTATCGTCTCCCGATCCCGTGCGCTCCACTTTGATGACGTCGGCGCCGAGGTCGGCGAGCAACTGTCCGGCCCAAGGCCCGGCCAGGATGCGGGCAAGTTCGAGTACGCGGAGGCCCGCTAACGGCTTCGGCATGTGAGGAAACTCCCAGGAAGAGCGCGGTGATGTCGGGGTTATAAAGTCATCGATGCGGGCTGACCATAGCCGGAATTGTCTATTGCCTGCCTGCGGTTACGGCCAATTTCCATTGCCGGGGCCTATGGCGCTAAGTCGCATCGGCGGCTAATGTGAAATCGGGCGCGACGAGGGGATTTTGGTTATTGTTGGTGACCAACCAAATGCGACCGCATTGTTTCTGTCGCTAAAAAAGACCCCATGGAGGAACACACGATGAAACGATTTTCGACACTGCTCGCAACTGCGGCTGCGGCGATCCTGATTTCAGCGTCGGCGCAAGCGCAAATAACGATGAAAGCGTCGCACCAGTTTCCGGGCGGCAAGGGGGACGTCCGCGACGACATGGTGCAGATGATCGCGAAAGACGTTGCTGCCGCCAATATCGGCCTCAACATCCAGGTCTATCCAGGCGCGTCGCTGTTCAAGCCGAATGACCAGTGGAACGCGATGGTCAACGGCCAGCTCGACATCACGCTGTTCCCGCTCGATTACGCCAGCGGCAAGGTTCCGGCTTTCAGCGCGACGCTGATGCCTGGCCTGATCCGCAGCCAGGAGCGCGCCAAGCGCGTCAACAATTCGCAATTCATGAAAGATGTGCGCGCCGAGATCGAAAAGCACGGCGTGATTGTCCTCTCCGATGCCTGGTTTGCAGGCGGCATGGCGGCCAAGGGCGGCTGCATCGTCAAGCCTGAGGATATGAAAGGCCGCAAGTTCCGCGCGGCGGGTCCGACGTTTGCCGGGATGTGGGAAACGGCAGGGGCCAGCATCGTAAGCCCGCCATCGAACGAAATCTATAACGCGTTCCAGAGCGGCGTCGTGAACGGTACCGATACAAGCCTGGGGACGTTGCAGTCGATGCGTCTCTACGAAGTGACCGATTGCCTCACCGCGCCGGGCAACAACGCGCTCTGGTTCATGTATGAGCCGGTGCTGATGTCGAAGAAAAGCTTCGACAAGCTCAACAAGCAGCAACAGGAGGCGGTGATTACCGCCGGCAAGAAGGCGCAAGCCTACTACGAAGGCAAAGCCGAGGCGGTAAACCAGGAATCAATCAAGGCGTTCGAGGACCACAAAGTGAAAGTGGTGACCTTGAGCGATGCCGACTATCAGGCATGGCTGGAGATGGCCAAGAAAAGTTCCTATGCCAAATTCGCCAAGGAAGTGCCGAACGGTCAGAAGCTGATCGATGAAGCGCTTGCGGTAAAATAATGACCACGGCGGCCGGCGGGTGCATTACTCGCCGGCCATTTTCCGGCGCGTTTGCGCCGCGCATCGTTCCGACCTCCAGGACAAGATAAAGAAGCCGGGCCCATGGACGCATACATTCGGGCTGTTGCCTTCCTGTCGCGTGTAGCCGGCGTGGTTGCCGCCTTCCTCATTTTCTTCGCGGTGCTTGTGATCTGCGACATCGTCGTCGAGCGTTACATCCTCAATCTTACGACGATCTGGCAGATCGACGTCGTGACCTACTGCATAGTGGGCGCGACGTTCGTCGGCAGTGCATACGTGCTCATGACGCGCGGTCACGTCAACGTCGATATTCTGCCACTCCATGTCCAACCGCGTACGCGATTTTGGCTTGCGCTGGCGACCAGCTCGTTGTCGCTGGCATTCGTCATCGTTATTTTTGTTCTCTGCACGGCTTATTGGTGGGAGGCCTACTCGAATCGGTGGCTGTCGAACACCGTGTGGCGGGCAAGGCTTTGGATTCCGTATCTTTCGATGCCGGTCGGGCTCGGCCTGCTCATCCTGCAATATGTGGCCGATATCTTGTGCGTTGTGACGGGTCGCGCCCCGCCGTTCGGCATTCAGGACAAGCAGGATGCCGAGGATGTGGCGCGCGCGCAGGCGCGCGAGGCACTCGGTGACGCGCCATGAGTCCGACAACTCAAGGGTTGGTTGTCTTCGTCGTTACGCTGCTGATGCTGGTTTCCGGCATTCCGGTGGCGTTCGGTCTCGGCGCCATTGCCATTGCCTTTCTGGTCCTCTTCCAGGGTTTCGACGCGCTGCATGTCGTTGCCGAGACCTTCTGGTCCGGGCTGGACGAATTCACGCTCGTCGCCATCCCGATGTTCGTGATGATGGGCGCGGCGATCGGATCGTCGCCGGCCGGCAGGGATCTCTATGAAGCTCTCGACCGCTGGCTCTACCGCCTGCCCGGCGGCCTCGTGATATCGAACATCGGCGCCTGCGCGATCTTCGCAGCTCTCACCGGCTCGTCACCGGCCTGCTGCGCCGCCATCGGCAAGATGGGCATCCCCGAGATGCGCCGCCGCGGCTACCCGGACGACGTCGCCACCGGTTCGATCTGCGCGGGCGGCACGCTCGGCATTCTCATTCCGCCGTCTGTCACGTTTATTCTTTACGGAATTGCCACCGAGACATCGATCGGCCGGCTGTTTATCGCCGGCGTCATGCCGGGGTTGATGCTGACCGCACTGTTCATGCTCTGGACGGTCTTTCTGCTCTGGAAGCGTGGGTTCCGATCACACGAGCTCTCCTTCCGCTATTCGTGGAAGGAGAAATTCCAGTCGATTCCGAAGATCGCGCCGTTCCTGTTTATTATTTTCGGCGTCATGTACTCGCTCTATGGCGGTGTGACGACGCCGTCGGAAGCGGCCGGTGTCGGCGCGGCGCTCTGCATGTTCCTGGCGATCCTGATCTACCGGCTTTGGAAACCCGAGCAGATCTGGCTGATCCTGCGCGACACGATGCGCGAGTCGGTGATGATCCTGACCATCATCGCGACCGCCGTCCTGTTCGGCTATATGCTCACGTCGCTCTATCTCACCCAGACGCTGGCGCAGGCGATCGCGGATTTGCACGCCAACAAGTGGGTGCTGATGTTCCTGATCAACATGTTCCTGCTGGTCTGCGGCTTCTTCATTCCGCCGGCCGCCATCATCCTGATGACCAGCCCGATTTTGCTGCCAATCATCACGGCGGCGGGGTTCGATCCAGTCTGGTTCGGCGTGATCCTGACCATCAATATGGAGATCGGTCTCATTCATCCGCCGGTCGGGCTCAATATCTACATTGTTAACGCTATCGCGCCGGATGTACCGCTCGCCAAGGTGATGTGGGGTACAATGCCCTATGTCGTTTGCATGATGCTGGCGATTGTCATCTTGTGCTTCTTTCCTGAAATCGCCACATGGTTGCCCGATCATCTGATGGGCAAAGCCATAGGGCCTAAATGAACACCTCGTTTTTCGGGGAACTGCTGCAGACGATATCTGAGCGCGGACGCGCGCTGCTGGCCCGCGATCGGCGCGGTGATGCTTCGGCGCGCTCCGAAAGCCTCGTCGAGCTGTGCGAGGATCTCTTGTCCGGCAAGGGTGAAGCGTCCGGCGTCGCGCTCGCCCGCGAAATCCTCACGCGTTACGGCACGCTCACCATTGGTCCGCGGATCGCCTTCTTCGAGGCGCTGGCGCAGCGTTTCGGCATCGATAGGGCGCGAATGGATCAGGCCATCGATGCATGGCGTGCGTCGCCGTCGGACGCAACGGCCGCCGAGGTGCATGTTGCCTCCGAGCCGCGCCGGCAGGAGCTCTTCCGCAGACTCAACCTCGCGCCTGGAGGCACCGCCGCGCTGGTGCACATGCGGGAGCAGCTGATGGATTCTCTCGATCATCGCGACGACCTGCGCGCGGTCGACGACGATTTCGTTCACTTGTTCTCGTCCTGGTTCAATCGCGGTTTCCTGGTGCTGCGGAGGATCGACTGGTCGACGCCGGCGATCGTGCTGGAGAAGATCATCCGGTACGAGGCGGTACACGAAATCGGTGACTGGGAGGATCTGCGCCGCCGCATCGACCCGCCGGACCGGCGCTGTTTCGCCTTTTTTCACCCGGCAATGGTCGACGAGCCGCTCATCTTTGTCGAAGTCGCGCTCACCCGCGATATTCCCGCCGCCATTTCGCCGATTCTCGCGAAGGACCGTGAAGTCACGGCCATCGACAAGACGCGCACCGCGACGTTTTATTCCATCTCGAACTGCCAGCGCGGGCTCGCGGGCGTCTCATTCGGCAGTTTCCTGATCAAGCAGGTGGTCGAGGAAGTGAGCCGCGAGATTCCGGGGTTGCAGACCTTCGTGACGCTGTCGCCGGTGACGAACTTTGCGGACTGGCTCAAGCACGAACGCACCGAAGAGAAATCCGCCGCGCTGACTGAGGCCGACAAGACCGCACTTGTCGTACTTGATCAGCCCGGCTGGTGGCACAACGCAGAGATGGCGGAACAGCTGCAAGATCCGCTGATGCGCGCGGCAGCGTGGTACTATCTGCGCGCGCGCAACAGGCGCGGCACGCTGGTCGATGCGGTCGCGCGTTTCCATCTGGGCAACGGGGCTCGGCTCGAGCGCATCAACTGGCTGGCCGACACATCGGATCGGGCGATGGCGCAGGCGCACGGCCTGATGGTGAACTACCTCTACGATCTCGACGACATCGAGAAGAACCATGAAGCCTATGCGGAAGGGCGCACCGTCGTCGCCTCGAATGCCGTCCAGCGCCTGCTGCGGCCGCCGCTCGAGCTGGTGCCGATCGCTGGCTAGGACTTCCCGTAGACCGGGACGACGGCACCGCGGGTGACGCGGTTATCCGGCGAGGCGAGGAACACTATCGTCGCCGCGACTTCGTCCACTTTCGGCCAGGCGGCGTGGTCGGCCTTCGGCATAGCCTTGCGGTTGGCCGCGGTGTCCATGATCGACGGCGCGACGGCGTTCACCAGGATCCCGTCCTTCGCAACTTCCTCGGCAAGCGCCATCGTGAGCGCCGCCACTCCGGCCTTGGCAACGGTATAGGCGGTCATGCCGGCACCGCTCCGCGGCTCCAGCGCCGGACGCGCCGCCACATTGACGATGCGCCCGCTGCCGGCCGGCAGCATCGCCTTCACTGCGGCGCGGCAGCACAGAAAACAGGAGGCGAGGTTGCTGTCGATCTGCGCCATCAGCGCGGTCTTGTCGATGTCGGTGATCTTGGCCGCGGCGAAGCCACCCGCGATGTGAATCGACGCCCAAAGAGATTTGACGCCTGCGTAGACCTTTGCCACTTCGGCTTCCTCGGACAAGTCGGAAACCTTGATCAGCGCCGCCTGCGGCTTGCCGCGATAGGGAAATCGCTCGGCTTCCGCGTCGTGAACGTAAGGCACCGTGCAGGTCGCGCCGGCGCCGATCAGCGCACTGACAACCGAAGCGCCGAGCGCGCCTGTACCGCCCGTCACGACCACCTGCTTTCCGGAAAAATCCATCCTGAGGCCCGAACTTTTCTCAGCCGCGCCCGCGCTTCACGCGGGTCGGCAGAACCTGAAACTCGATCCAGTTCGCCACTTCGCCGACGCGCAGCTTTTTGTCGAGCACATTCTTGCTGATGCCATGCCGCCAGGCCAGCCGCTTGCAGCCCGGATCGCGATCCAGCGTGTCGAGATCCTGGGCAAAGGTTTCGATGTCAGGAACGTCCGCGAAGAACCCTTCCTCGATCAATCGCCCGCCGATGCGGCGGACGATGGCGGCGATCTCGCGCAACGGATATTCGGGGTGATACTGGACGGCCCAGGCGATCGAGCCGTTGGTGCGGATTTCGGCACTTTGCACGTCGGAAACCGCATTGGTTGCGAGAACTGTCGTGCCGGGCGCGAGGGCTTCGATTTCGTCGAGATGCACGGTCGGTGCATTGAAGACGTCGAGCTTGCCGACATACATAGGATGTTTTCGGCCGGCCTCGGTAAGCCTGATGCCGCGGCCGAAACCGATTTCACGGCCTTTCGGGTTCTTGCGCACGCTCCCGCCGGCGGCCGCGGTAATGATCTGGATGCCCCAGCACGATCCGAAGACCGGCGTGCCGGTCTTGAGCGCCGCGCGGACCAAGTCGATCTGCCGCATCACCTCGGGACCGGCATTATAGACATGCAGGCTCGAGCCGGTGATCGCTATCCCGTCATAGCCCTCAAGCGAGGCACCTTCGGGTAACAAGGCCGCCGGGTCGCCGGGATAGCAAATATCCACCACGGCCCCGGGCAACAGCTCGCGCAGCAGATCGGAATAGCCTTTGCTCGCCGGAATCCCGCCGGCTGCGACGTGGTCGGCCATTGTCTGCGGGGAATTTCCTTCAACAACGAGCAGGCGGGGCGAGGGCATCGGTTCCGGTTTCAGGTTCGCTTACCGCCGCCCCCGGCGCGCACCATGAGCGACGCATCCTTTGATATGGCGGCCCGGCCGCCTTTTTGCAATCGCGGTGGAGTTTATGGCGCAAATTCGAGGTTAATGCATTCCGGTTCTTGAGTGTGCGGCGCAAGCCGCCCATCCTGCATCAGAAAAGCGAATCGACGCGCAATGGCCGACTTCGACCTCGCCATCATCGGTGGCGGCATCAATGGCGCAGGCCTCGCCAGGGACGCCGCTGGCCGCGGCATCCGCGTGCTGCTTGTCGAGATGAACGATCTCGGGTCTGGCACGTCGTCAGCCTCCAGCAAGATGATCCATGGCGGGCTGCGTTACCTTGAGCATGGCGCCTTTCGTCTCGTCCGCGAGGCGCTGAGTGAGCGCGAGGTGTTGTTGCGCATGGCGCCCCATCTGGTGCGGCCGATGCGTTTCATGCTGCCGCCGCTGCCGGGCTTGCGCTCGGCGCTGCTGCTGCGCTTCGGACTGTTCCTGTATGACGTGCTCGGCGCGCGCAAATTGCTGCCCGCGTCTCGAACGGCCGATCTGACGCACCACCAGGCCGGTCATCCGCTCAAGCGGGAATTCCGCTACGGGTTCGAATATTCCGACTGCTCGGTCGACGATTCACGGCTGGTCGTGCTCAACGCGGTTGACGCCGCCGAGCGTGGCGCCGTCATCCGGACACGCACGCGCTGCACCCGGGCCGAGCGGCGCGATGAATGGGAGCTGGTGCTCAACGACCACGGCCGCCGCAGCGTTGCGACCGCGCGTGTGCTGATCAATGCGGCGGGTCCCTGGATCGGAGGCGTGGCGGACACCATCA
>ARCol0yngRDRAFT_1000052_pt1 | contig 20331 bp, 17 predicted proteins | sample AraColrhizospDNA_FD_9197 | JGI IMG/M metagenome (IMG submission 9197) | reverse complement strand
CAAGGCCAATACGGCGGTCGCCACGCTCGCCACCTTTGGCGTCATCCTGTCGGCGGCCTATGCGCTGTGGCTGTACCGCAAGATGATCTTTGGAAACCTGAAGCCTTCGCTTGAAGGCATCCGCGATATCGGCTGGCGCGAGGCTGTGATCTTTGCGCCGCTGGTCGTGCTGACAATCCTGTTCGGCGTGGCGCCGAAGCCCGTGCTCGATATGTCGGCGGCGTCCGTCGCGCAATTGCTGGAAAATTACAATCACGCTGTCGCGGCGGCCAAGACCGCTGCGCTGGCCGTGCATTAGGGGTGTGCCGATGAGCCAGTTGCCCACCCTTCACGAGTTGATCCCGCTGCTGCCGGAGCTTGTGCTTGCTTGCGGCGCGATGGCGATGCTGATGCTCGGCGTCGCAATTGGCGAGCGCAGCGCGGCGGTGGTCAACGGATTCTGCTTCATCATGCTGCTGCTGGCCGGGGCAGCGTTGAGCTCGGTGCCGCCGGGCACCCACGCAATGTTCGGCGGCAGCTTTCTCGTTGATGACTACGCCCGCTTCCTCAAGCTGCTCACCTTGGTCGGCTCGGGCGGGGCGCTCCTCCTATCGCTCGACTATCTCACGGTCGAAAATCAGCAGAAGTTCGAGTATGGCACGCTCTTCCTGCTGTCGACGCTCGGCATGCTGATGCTGATCTCGGCTTCCGACCTGATCGCACTTTATCTCGGGCTCGAGCTGATGAGTTTGCCGCTTTACGTCATCGCGGCATCCAATCGCGAGAACATCAAATCGACTGAGGCCGGGCTGAAATATTTCGTGCTGGGGGCGCTGTCGTCGGGAATGCTGCTGTACGGCGCGTCCCTGATCTACGGGTTCACGGGAACGGTCAACTTTGCCGGCATCGCGAAGGCGACGCAGTCGGGCGCCAGTGTCGGCCTGATCTTCGGCTTGGTGTTCCTCTTCGTCGGTTTTTGCTTCAAGATTTCCGCGGTTCCGTTTCACATGTGGACGCCTGACGTCTACGAGGGCGCGCCGACGCCGGTCACTGCGTTTTTTGCCGCGGCGCCGAAGGTCGCTGGTATCGCGATTTTTGCGCGCGCGACCGTGGTGGCGTTTCCAGGCATTACACACGAATGGCAGCAGATCGTGGTGTTCGTCTCGATCGCCTCCATGGCGCTCGGTAGCTTTGCTGCGATCGGCCAGCGCAATATCAAGCGGCTGATGGCCTACTCCTCGATTGGCCATATGGGCTACGCGCTTGTGGGTCTCGCGGCTGGCACGCCCGAGGGCGTGCAGGGCGTGCTCGTCTATATGAGCATCTATGTCGCGATGACGCTCGGCACGTTCGCGGTGATCTTAAGCATGCGCCGCGACGGCGAGCTGGTCGAGAACATCAGTGACCTGTCGGGCCTCGCGCGCACGCATCCGACCATGGCGTTTTTCCTGGGCGTACTCCTGTTTTCGCTCGCGGGAATTCCGCCGCTCGCCGGGTTCTTCGCCAAATTCTACGTATTCCTTGCCGCCATCAAGGCCGGATTGTTCACGCTCGCGGTCATCGGCGTGCTCACAAGCGTCGTGGGCGCTTACTACTATCTGGCGATCGTCAAGATCATGTACTTCGACGAGCCTGCGCGAGGATTCCAGCGAATGCCTGCGCTGCTTCGGCTCGTGCTTGGCGTCTCCGGGCTCGTCAACATCCTGTTCTTTGCCTATCCGGCGCCGCTTGTGAACGCAGCGACTGCGGCGGCGAAATCACTGTTTTGAATGAACCGCGAAGCCACGGACCTGGCGGGGGTCCGGCACATGAACTACGAGACACTCGGCTCCACAAACGCCGAGGCGCTGGCGCTTGCGCGCGCCGGCGAGCGCGGCCCGTTGTGGATCTCAGCGCGAACGCAGAGCGCGGGCCGCGGGCGGCGCGGCAGTCATTGGGTGTCGCCGGCCGGCAATCTTCACGCGACGCTGCTGCTGAGCGATCCGTCGCCCGCGGCGCTGGCACCGCAACTCTCCTTCGTCGCAGCGCTCGCAGTGCATGATGCGATTGCCGCCTGCGCGCCACAGCTCGGACCCGACCTGAAAGTGAAGTGGCCGAACGATCTGCTTGTTGAAAAAGCGAAGGTTGCCGGCATTCTGATCGAGGGCGAAAGCGAGCCGACATTCGCCGTCGCGATCGGCATTGGGGTGAATTGTGTCGCCCATCCTGACAACGCCGACTATCCCGCGGCGGACCTTGCCGGTCTGGGCGCGCTTGTCGTGCCCGATGCTTTGCTCCAGGAGCTCGCACGCGCCATGCAGAGGCGTCTGGCACAATGGAAGAGCGGTCTCGGCTTTTCTGCCACGCGGGCGGACTGGCTCAAACGGGCGGCCGGTCTCGGCGAGACTTTGCATGTGCGGCTGCCCGAGCGGGAGCTCTCCGGCCGCTTCCAGGGTCTCGATGACACCGGACGGCTGCTGCTTGACCAGGCGGGCAGGGTGACCCCGGTAACCGCCGGGGAAGTCTTCGGCTTCGGTGAGCGCTGATCATGCCTGGGTCGCAGGAACTGGTTTTTGCGCCGCTTGGCGGGGTCGGGGAGATCGGCATGAACCTGTCGATCTATGGCATTGGCGACGAGCGCCGGCGCACGTGGCTGGCCGTCGATCTCGGGGTGTCGTTTGCCTCCGAGGAGCACCTCCCGGGCGTCGACCTGATTCTCCCGGATATCAGGTACCTGGTTGAAGAGCGAAAGAACATCTCGGGGTTGGTGCTCACGCATGCGCACGAGGACCACTTCGGGGCATTGATCGACTTGTGGCCGCGCCTGAAAGTCCCGATTTATGCCACACCATTCACGGCGGCCTTGCTCGAGGCGAAATGCGCCGGCGAGCCGGGTTCGCCGAAAATTCCCGTAACCGTTGTCGCTCTGGGCAGTCGTTTCGACATTGGCCCATTCAATGTCGAGCTGGTAACGATGGCGCATTCAATTCCGGAATCGAACGCGCTGATCATCCGCACTCCCGGCGGCACCGTGCTGCATACCGGTGACTGGAAGATCGATCCGACACCCATCCTGCGCGATCCGACCGACGAGAAGAAGCTTCGCGCACTGGGCGAGGAGGGGTGCCTGGCCCTGGTCGGAGATTCAACCAATGCCGTGCGCGACGGGCGCTCGCCATCGGAGGCTGACGTTGCGAAAACAATTGCGGAGATCGTGAGGACGGCGAGAGGACGCGTCGCGGTGACGACTTTTGCCTCGAACGTCGCCCGCCTGCGCGCGGTCGCAGACGCGGCGCGCGCGGCGGATCGCGAGGTCGTGGTGATCGGCCGCGCGATGGAGCGTGTGGTACAGATCGCGCGCGAGACCGGCTATCTCGACGGCGTTCAGGATTTCCGGCCGATGGATGCCTACGGCTATCTGCCGCCGAACAAGGTCGTGGCGCTCTGCACCGGCAGCCAGGGCGAGCCGCGCGCCGCGCTCTCACGTATCGCCGAGGATCAGCACCCCGAGGTGACGTTCTCGGCCGGCGACCTGGTCATCTATTCCGCCCGCACCATTCCCGGCAACGAGAAGGCAGTGAACCGGGTTATCAATCTTCTTATCGAGCAGGGCATCGAGGTCATCACCGACCGCACCCACCTTGTGCACGTTTCGGGGCATCCGCGCCGTGCCGAACTGGAGGAACTCATTGGTTGGGTCAAGCCGAAGGCTCTTATCCCGGTGCATGGCGAGGCGCTGCATCTGCACGAGCATGCGACGCTGGCCCGTCGCTGCGGCGTGCGCGACGTCATTCAGTGTCGCAACGGCGATCTGGTGCAACTCTCGCCGCAGGTCCGAATTGTCGACGAAGTGCCGGCGGGACGCATCTACAAGGACGGCATGCTGCTGGTGGAGGCCGATGCGCGCACGGTCGCCGATCGCCGGCGACTGAGCTTTGCCGGGGCCGTTTCGGTGGCGATTGCCATTACCGACAAAGGCGAGTTGGTCGAGGATCCTTCGCTCGATCTTATTGGTATTCCGGAGCACGACCGTGATGGCGGCCTCTTGCACGAGGCCGTCCACGATGCCGTGCTGGAAACCATCGAGTCTTTGCCGCGTGGACGGCGACGCGACCCCGATGCTGTGGCCGAGGCAGTACGCCGGGCGGTCAGGGCTGCCGTTGCCCAGCGTTGGGGCAAGAAGCCCATGTGCCACGTTCACGTCTTGACGGTATGATGGAGAGAAAAGAGTGCGAGGAGAATAATGATCGGCCGTCTCAACCATGTTGCAATTGCCGTCCGCGACATCGCCAAGGCATCGAGGGTTTATCGCGACACGCTCGGCGCCGAGGTTTCTGCGCAGGTGCCGCAACCCGATCACGGTGTGACGACGGTCTTTATCACCTTGCCGAACACCAAAATCGAGTTGCTTGAGCCGCTCGGCAGCGATTCCCCGATCGCGAAATTTCTCGAGCGCAATCCCGATGGGGGTATCCACCACGTTTGCTATGAGGTTTCAGATATTCACGTGGCCCGTGATGCACTCAAGGCGCAAGGCGCGCGGGTGCTCGGCGACGGCGAGCCGAAGATCGGTGCGCACGGCAAGCCGGTCCTTTTCCTGCATCCCAAGGATTTCTGCGGCACGCTGGTCGAGCTCGAGCAGGCATAGGACCAATGAGCACAAGCACGCTCATTGCCATCTATTTTCTGATCTGGTGGGTGACGCTGTTCGCCATTCTACCCTGGGGCGTGCGTAACCAGGAGGAAAGCGGAGATGTCATTCCCGGGAGCGATCCCTGGTGCGCCGGCAACGCACCGTGTCTGGCAAAAGCTCGGTTGGACGACCGTGGTCGCAACGGTCATTTTCGGAGTTCTGTATACGCTCTATTCGCGCAATCTTATTCCCTACGACTTCCTGATGACGATTTCAGGCCCGCCGCGTCGCTGAGTAGATGGGTCGTCGAAAAAAAGAGCAGGGCCCGGAGCCCTGCTCTTGAAATTGTTTGGTCCTTTCCCCGGTAGTTGATCGTTGCCGGGGCGGCTGCGTTTGACGCGCCTAGGACTTGCTTTCCTCCCAAGACTTGGACCGCAGGTGAAGCCGGTCTTGCCGCCGGGTTCCTCTCGTACGGATGGCGGGCACGCTAACTGATCGCCATTGTCCTGTCACCAGCATTCGTGCCGATCAGCGCTCGATGACGATGGGGGCGTCGAGCACGATCGTCTTGCCTGATTGAGTGATAACGAGCACCCGAAGGGTCCAGATCCCCGGCTGCGGCAATGCAATGTCTTTGATTGTCCAGGTTCCGTCCGTCTGCTGTACCGCGGCCCGGTCGAGGGATTTTCCGGATCCCGCTGGCGGGTCGAGCAGCAGGCGAACTTCCTCTGCCGCGAAGGTGGTGAAGTCTTCGCGCGAAACGCGAATCGTCACTACCGAACGCCCGGCCCGACCTGGATTGATCGTAACGTCCGCCATGGCCTCGGGTGCGTGGATGTGCGTGAACGCGGCATCGGGCGGGATGGGCGTTGCTGCCGGATGGACATGCGCTGCCGGCTCTAGCCGCCCGAGGTAACCCACGAGAATGAGCACGCAGAGTCCGATTCCTATTTCGGCGAGACTGTTGCGCTGCAGATTGCGCAAGGCAGAGCGCGCCGGCAGGCGAGGGGTGAGGTGGAATTTGTTGACCGTTGCGATTGCAATCATCGCGGCGAGCAGAACGATCTTGAAGGCGACCAGTCGTCCATAATCTGTCGTCCATAGATCGCGCGGACCGCCAAGCAGATTCCAGCTGTTCGCGATGCCGGTTGCGAGCAGGGTGCCAACGGATATCGCTGCGAGCCATGAAAACCGGTGGGTCACTGTGATGGTCAAATCATGCCAACCGGGCTTTCGTCGCCGGCGGGCGGTCCACAGCAGCAACACGAATGCAGGCAGCCCTCCAAGCCAGGCGCCAGCTGAGAGAAGATGGACCGCGTCGGAGACAATATGGACATCGCCCCGCGGGCCCGGTGTTGCGCCTGCATGGCTCGCGAAAGCGGGCAGAGCGAGGAACGCAGCCGCGACAGCAATTGGCCAGGCGCGCTGCGCCGGGTCGAGCACGAGGAGTCCAAGAAGAGCGGCAAGCACCAGTCGCAGACAGCAAATCCATCCGAAGCGTGTATCGGCAAGCACCGACCACGCTCCGCCATGGAGCCAGACTTCGGCGAGTGACTCGCCAAGAATGTTCGCGGCGAGCCAGATGGCCCACATCGCACCGGTCAGNACCGACAGCGCGAGTCCGGTCCAGACCAGCACGTTCATGTGCGTGCGCAGGATCGGAAAATTCTGCGGCAAACGAGTTGACCCGATAACGAATGCCGCGAAGAAAACCGTTCCCGACGTTAACAGCGTTGCCGCAAAATGCGCGGCGCGAATAAGAGCGAGCGGGTCGGCGATCACCGGATGGCCCCGATGCGTCGGGCCTAAGGCCCGACGCGGAAGGTGAAGTTGCCTTGTGAACGATGGGTATCTACTGAAAGCACACGCCAGATCACCTTGTAGGTGCCCGGCGGCAGTGGCTTAAGCGGCACGCGGAGCTGGGTGTGGTTGCGTTTGTCGACCGTCGCCTTCCCTGACTGCACGGACGCGCCTTTTTCGTCGCGCACGTCGATGCTGCTGAAGGCGGGCTCAAGCTCGTTGGTGAACGTCAGCGCGATCTCTTTCGGCGGCTGTCCGACGGTACTGCCGGGCGCCGGGCTCGCTTGATCGAGATGGGCATGCGGGAAAGCGACTCCAGTCGCCGCGAGCAAAAATGCAAGGATCATGAGGATGCGCATGATGGCTAGCGGCCGAATTCTGGCCTTCCTGAATCGATGTTTGCCTTGGGCCGAAGCCGGCCTGGAGGATATAGACGCCCTGTCCTACGATAAATTCCCGAAAAACTGGCGCGGCCCTTGTGTTTTTTGAGCTGATCCGCTTTCACTCTGACCCTGCCACTTCGAATCTTCCAAGGATTCCATGCGCCTGTCCCGCTATTTCCTCCCCATCCTGCGCGAGACGCCGAAAGAGGCGGAGATCGTATCGCACCGGCTGATGCTTCGCGCCGGCATGATGCGGCAGGAGGCGGCCGGCATCTACGCCTTTCTGCCGCTGGGCTTTCGGGTGCTTCAGAAGATTTGCCAGATCGTGCGCGAGGAGCAGAACCGTTCCGGGGCGGTCGAGCTATTAATGCCGACCGTGCAGTCGGCTGACCTTTGGCGCGAGAGCGGACGCTACGACGCGTACGGCAAAGAGATGCTGCGCATTAAAGACCGGCACGAGCGTGACATGCTTTACGGCCCGACCAACGAGGAAATGATCACGGAAATCTTTCGTGCCTATGTCCGCTCCTACAAGGATGTGCCGCTCAGTCTCTATCACATCCAGTGGAAATTCCGCGATGAGGTGCGCCCGCGCTTCGGTCTGATGCGCGGCCGCGAATTCTTGATGAAGGATGCCTACTCCTTCGATGTGGATCAGGCCGGGGCAACGCATTCCTACAACAAGATGTTCGTGGCGTATCTGCGCACGTTCGCGCGCCTGGGCCTGAAATCGATCCCGATGCGCGCTGAATCGGGACCGATTGGCGGAAATCTCTCGCACGAGTTCATCATCCTTGCGCAGACCGGTGAATCGGAGGTGTTCTGTCACAAGGACTATCTCGACATGGCGGTGCCCCCTGCCGATGTCCATTTCGACGACGTCGCGGGACTACAGGCCATCGTGAACAAATGGACGTCGCAATACGCCGCGACCGCCGAAATGCACGATGCGGCGGCGTTCACGAAAGTGCCGGCCGACAAGCAGGTCTCGGCGCGTGGTATCGAGGTAGGTCACATTTTCTATTTCGGCACCAAATATTCGGAGCCGATGAGGGCGGTGGTTGCTACCCAAGAAGGCAAGGATGCGCCTGTGCACATGGGCTCTTACGGTATTGGGCCAAGCCGCTTGGTCGCAGCGATCATCGAGGCTTCGCACGACGATGCCGGCATTATCTGGCCGGAGCCGGTCGCACCGTTCAAGGTCGCAATTCTTAACCTCAAGCAGGGCGGGGCCGAGACTGACGGCGCGTGCGAGAAGCTCTATCGCGATCTTACGGTGAAAGGGGTTGAAGTGCTCTATCACGATCTCGACGAGCGGCCTGGCGCGAAATTCGCGACCGCGGACCTTATCGGAATCCCCTATCAGGTCTTGGTGGGGCCGCGCGGGCTCGCCGAGGGCAAGGTGGAGATCAAAAAACGGTCCGACGGGAGCCGAGAGAATATCAGTCCGGCCGCGGCCCTCGATCTTCTGGCGCGGTGATTCGTCAGTGCGCCGGAAAGCCCTGAAGAACGCTTCGGCAGTCCAAGAATCCTGTGTGTTGACAAGGGCTTTGACTGTCTTGGCGAGCACGAATCCGCCAAAATCTGTGTAAACAGTCGAGCGCGGGAACCAATAAATGACCGAGGCCACCGGGACGCGGCCCTTCTCCCCGTTCGAATGGATGCTGTCGCTGCGCTATCTGCGCGCGCGGCGCAAGGAAGGATTCATTTCGGTCATCGCCGGATTTTCTTTCCTCGGCATCATGCTGGGCGTGGCGACGCTCATCATCGTGATGGCGGTGATGAACGGCTTCCGCAAGGAATTGCTCGACAAAATTCTCGGCCTCAACGGTCATCTGCTGATCCAGCCTCTGGAAAAACCACTGACCGATTGGGAAGAGGTGGCCGCCCGCGTCGCCGGCGTCAAAGGCATCCGCCTCGCCGCGCCAATCGTCGAAGGTCAGGCGCTGGCGTCGTCGCCATTCAATGCTGGCGGCGTGCTCATTCGCGGCATCCGGCTCATGGACCTGGAGAAGCTTCCGTCGATTGCCAACAACATCAAGCAGGGCACGCTCAAGGGCTTCGACGAAGATATGGGTGTTGTCATCGGGCGACGACTTGCTGATCAGCTTTCGCTCCGCTCAGGCGACAACATAACATTGGTTGCGCCGCGCGGCGCGGTCACACCCATGGGAACGACGCCGCGCATCAAAGTCTACAAGATCGCTGCGGTGTTCGAGATCGGCATGTCGGAATACGACAGCGCCATGGTTTTTATGCCGTTGAAGGAGGCGCAGGCCTATTTCAATCGCGCCGGCGATGTGACCGCGATTGAGATCTACACAGACAATCCCGACCGCGTAGATCGCTACCGGCAGCCGGTGCAGGACGGCGCACAGCGACCGGTCTTCATGATTGACTGGCGGCAGCGCAACGCGACCTTCTTCAATGCGCTGCAAGTCGAACGGAACGTAATGTTCCTGATCCTGACCTTGATCGTGCTTGTTGCCGCGCTCAATATCGTTTCCGGCCTGATCATGCTCGTGAAAGACAAGGGTCAGGACATCGCAATTCTGCGCACGATGGGGGCGACGCAGGGAGCGATTATGCGCGTATTCCTCATCACCGGCGCTTCGATCGGTGTCGTCGGGACGATCGTCGGCTTCCTCCTCGGGATTGTGATTTGCCTCAACATTGAGAGCATCCGGCAATTCCTGTCCTGGCTTACCAACACCGAACTGTTTTCGCCCGAGCTTTATTTCCTTTCGCACCTGCCGGCTCAGATGGACTCTGGCGAGACCACGGCTGTCGTGGTGATGGCGCTGGTGCTGTCGTTGCTTGCTACACTCTATCCGTCATGGCGTGCGGCGCGTCTCGATCCCGTGGAGGCGCTGCGCTATGAGTGAGGCCTACAGTATAGCCAGGACGGAAATGGTCCAGGAGCAGGAACAGCCGCCACAAGCTCGGCAGGAAGAGGATGTCCCGATCCTCTTCCTGCACGATGTCGAGCGCCAATATCGGCAGGGCGACGAGACGGTTCATGTGCTCAACGGCATCGAGCTTGCGCTGTGGCCGGGGCAATCGGTTGCACTGGTTGCTCCATCGGGCGCCGGCAAGTCGACGCTTCTGCACATCGCGGGGCTGCTTGAGCATCCCGATCACGGCGACGTCTATATCGACGGGCGATCGACTTCGATATTGGCCGACCACGAACGGACCCGAATCCGTCGCAACGAGATCGGCTTCGTCTACCAGTCTCATCACTTGTTGCCGGAATTCTCTGCCTTGGAAAATGTCATGCTGCCCCAAATGATCCGCGGCCTGGCGCGGACCGAGGCCAGGACGAGAGGGTCGGAACTGCTCGAATATCTTGGATTGGGCGGCCGTTTAAATCACCGGCCGGCGGAGCTGTCGGGTGGCGAGCAACAGCGTGTCGCGATCGCGCGGGCTGTCGCCAATGCCCCGCGCATCTTGTTGGCTGACGAGCCTACCGGGAATCTCGATGTCCATACCGCGGAGCATGTTTTCCACGCGCTGTCGCAGCTCGTGCGGGCGTCCGGTCTTGCCACCATTATCGCCACTCACAACATGGATCTGGCAGCCCGCTTGGACCGTCGAGTGACCTTGCGTGAGGGCATGATCATCGAGATGGACTAAGGGCCATTTCGAAGAAAAAATATCGTCAAAACGGATCGTGTTGGTATACCGGGTGCACACGCCGCGAACGTGGCTTTTCCAGAAGCTAGTCGATTGCTAACCTTCGCTGATGGCGATGCGGCGTTAGCGGGGTTTCATTGCGTGGCGTATAGGGGATAGAAAATGGAAATACTTGACCGTGAGCTGGTCCAGCTTTTCCCAACTTGCTTGTTCGGGGGCAAAGTTTCCGACATCACTATCTGCGATCGGCTGGAGAAAACCATTCGGGCAATGAAACAGGCAGGCCAAGGGGTCGCCGATGAAGTGTCGTATAAGACGCCCGACAATATTTCATCCCATCCGGAGATGAAAGAATTTGCCGATCTCGTCCTGAAAGAGTCGGCGCAAGTACTGGACGTTTACTGTATCAAGCGGGATTCACATTACATCTCGAATATGTGGGCGAATATTACGCATCCCAATCATCGGCATGCGATGCACATCCACCCGAATTGCCTGCTAAGCGGCATTATGTACGTCACGGCACCCAAAGATTGTGGTGGAACGCTTTTTGCGGATCCGAGGCCGGGCGCAAGGATGCTTGAGCCGTCATTCACTCAAATGAACAAATTTAACATGGGACGGTTCATCACCACTCCCGAGAGAGGGACGATGTTGATCTGGCCGAGTTTTCTTCCGCACGCGGTGGAGCGCGGAAGTGCCAAAACGAATGAGGATCGGATTGTCGTCGCTTTCAACGTCATGATCCGCGGCAAGATTGAAAACCCAACCGCCTATCTGGATTTAAAATAGACGCGCGTCATCCACCCCACTCAGGCTTATACTGGCGCGATAACATATTGATTTCTATATAGTTATTGCCGTTTCGCGGGGCCNTGGTGCGCACCGCTTGACTCAAGAACAGATAAAGAACTATGTTCCCTTTCTGTTCTAGGGAGACAAGACATGTTGAAAGCTATGATTCAGGAAGCCGCCGCGCTGGCCTCGCTGTCGTTGTTTGTTGGGATGATCGCGATCTGGACGCAGGTTCTCGGGAATCTTTAGCTGCGGGCAGGAATGTTCCGCGCGTCACTTGTTCTACCCGCAGGATGACGGGGAAAGCCTGCACCGCGGGCGCTTTGGCGGTGGACAGAGCACGGTGCCGTCCTCACTCTGGGTCCGAGCAGGAATCACCCATGGTCGGCCTCGATTTCGTGCACTTGCACGTGCACTCGTCCTATTCACTGCTGGAAGGCGCGCTCACAATCGCGCGGTTGGCCGAACTCGCCAAAGCGGATCGGCAGCCGGCACTCGCGCTGACCGATACCGACAATATGTTCGGCGCGTTGGAGTTCTCGGAAAAAATGTCCGGTTACGGCATCCAGCCGATCATCGGCTGTGCGCTTGCCGTCGACTTCGGCGATAACGATCACGGTCCGCGCAATCCCAATGCCCAACCGGAACGAGCACGCATTGTGCTGCTTGCGGCGCGGCCCGAAGGCTACCGCAGCCTGATGCGGCTGAATTCCCGCGCTTTCCTCGAAACGCCGGCAAACGAACCGCCGCGCCTGAAGGCCGAATGGCTGGCCGGCGAGACCGCCGGCATCATCGCGCTCACGGGTGGACCAGGCGGGCCGCTCGATGGCGCGCTTGCCGCAGGACAAAGCCATCTGGCGGCCAGTCGTCTTGATGTATTGCTTGAGCTGTTTGGCGACCGCCTCTACGTCGAATTGCAGCGCCATGGGACACCGTCCGAGCGGCGAGCCGAGCCAGGCTTGATTGATCTTGCCTACGGCAAATCAGTGCCGCTGGTCGCCACCAACGAGCCGTATTTTGCGGCCGTGCAGGATTACGAGGCGCATGATGCGCTGATCTGCATCGCCGAAGGCCGACTCCTTGCGGAGACAGAGCGGCGCCAGCTGACGCCGGAGCATCGCTTTAAGTCTCGTGCGGAAATGGTTGAACGCTTTGCCGATCTCCCCGAAGCTGTTGTGTCGACCGTGGAGATAGCGCGACGCTGCTCATTCCGCCCGCGCACGCATCAGCCCATCCTCCCTCGCTTTTCCGTCGGTGATAACGGCAGCGCGCTCGACGAGGCGAGCGAGCTGCGCAAGCGCGCCGAGGCGGGGCTTGAGAGCCGCCTCGCATCCGCCGGCGTTGCGCCTGGCCACACCGTTGATGAATACCGCGAGCGGCTCGATTTCGAGCTTGGCGTCATCGCTGGCATGAAATATCCGGGCTATTTCCTGATCGTCTCGGACTTCATCCAATGGGCGAAGAAACAAGGCATACCCGTTGGTCCCGGTCGCGGTTCGGGCGCAGGGTCGCTCGTTTCTTACGCGCTGACCATCACCGATCTGGATCCGATCCGGTTCGGGTTGCTGTTCGAGCGGTTTCTGAACCCAGAGCGCGTGTCGATGCCCGATTTCGACATCGACTTCTGCCAGGACCGCAGGGACGAGGTGATCCGATACGTCCAGGAACGGTACGGGCGCGACCAGGTGGCGCAGATTATCACCTTCGGCACGTTACAGGCGCGCGGTGTTCTCCGTGACGTCGGCCGTGTATTGCAGATGCCTTACGGGCAGGTCGACAAGCTCTGCAAGCTCGTGCCGCAGAACCCTGCGGCACCGGTTTCGTTAAAGCAGGCAATCGAAGGCGAACCGCGGCTGCAGGCCGAACGCGACAATGAGCCCGTGGTCAAGCGGGCTTTCGATATCGCGCAGAAACTCGAGGGCCTCAATCGCCACGCCTCGACCCACGCCGCCGGCATCGTGATCGGTGACCGACCCTTGTCCGAATTGGTGCCGCTCTACCGCGATCCGAAGTCCGACATGCCGGTCACTCAATTCAACATGAAATGGGTGGAGCAGGCGGGGCTGGTGAAATTCGACTTCCTTGGTCTCAAGACGCTCACGGTGCTGCAGACGGCGGTTGCGCTAGTGAGGCGGCGCGGTATCGATATCGATCTGACGGCGATCCCGCTGGACGACAAAAACACCTACGATCTTCTGGCCCGTGCCGAGGCGGTTGGCATCTTCCAACTGGAAAGCGCGGGCATGCGCCGCGCGCTACTGGATATGCGGCCGGACCGTTTCGAGGACATCATCGCGCTCGTCGCGCTCTATCGCCCGGGCCCGATGGCAAACATCCCGACATACTGCTCGCGCAAACACGGCCTGGAGCGGCCCGACTACATTCACCCGAAGCTTGAGCCGATCCTGCGCGAGACCTTCGGCGTCATCATCTACCAAGAACAGGTGATGCAGGCCGCGCAGATTCTTGCTGGGTTTACGCTCGGCGAAGCCGACCTTCTGCGCCGTGCGATGGGCAAGAAGATAAGAAAAGAAATGCAGGCCCAGCGTGAGCGCTTCGTCTCCGGCGCGGTTGAGCGCGGCGTCGAACGCAATCAGGCGGATGCCATCTTCGACCTGCTCGAGCGCTTCGCCGAATATGGCTTCAATAAAAGTCATGCGGCCGCCTATGCCTTGGTCGCCTACCAGACCGCCTACATGAAGGTGAATTTTCCGGTCGAGTTCCTGGCGGCCAGCATGACGCTCGACATGGGCAATACCGATAAGCTCGCTGAATTCCGTGCCGAAGCCGAACGTCTTGGCATCGCGGTCGACCCACCGTCGATCAACCGCTCGGCGGTCGAATTCGAGGTTGACTGCAACACGATCATCTACGCGCTCGCCGCACTCAAGGGTGTCGGCAGGCAAGCTGTCGAGGCGATCATGGCTGCGCGCGGGAGCGGACCGTTTGGTGATCTCGCGGATTTTGCCGGGCGGGTGAATCCCCGCGCCGTCAACAAGCGTGTGCTTGAAAGTCTTGCGGCGGCAGGTGCGTTCGATACTTTCGAGAAAAATCGCGCGCGCGTTTTCGCGGCGGTCGATGCCGTGCTTGGCCGCGCGCAGCGCAGTCACGACACGGCCGCGATCGGGCAAAGTGAATTGTTCGGCGGCGGGGCTGTCCGGGAGCAGATTGTGCTGCCGCAGATCGAGCCATGGCTTCCGGCCGAGCGATTGCGCCGCGAGTATGAGGCGGTCGGCTTCTTCCTGTCGGGTCATCCGCTCGACGACTATGCGGCTGTGCTCAAAAAGCTGCGGGTTCAGCCTTGGGCGGAATTCTCGCGCGCGGTCAAAGCCGGGGCGACCGCGGGCCGTGTTGCCGCAACGGTCGTCGCGCGTACGGAGCGCCGGACACGAACGGGCAGCAAGATGGGCATCATCGGGCTGTCCGATCCGACCGGGCATTTCGAGGCCGTGATCTTCTCGGAAGGCTTGGCCGAGCATCGGGACCTGCTTGAGCCGGGCAATGCCGTCCTTCTGTTTCTCTCCGCTGAAGTGCAGGGCGATGAGGTGCGCGCAAGGATCCAGTCGGCCGAGCCACTCGATAGCGCTGCCGCCAATTTGCAGAAAGGTTTGCGCGTCTTCGTTCGTGACGAGAGGCCGCTTGATGCGGTGTCAAAGCGTCTTGAGGCCGTCCCGCGATCTGCAAAACCGAATGGCGACGGCGAGGTCAGCGTTGTCCTACTGCTGCAGCAAGGGACCGAAGTCGAGGTAAAACTGCCCGGCCGCTTCAAGGTTTCCCCGCAGATTGCCGGTGCAATCAAGGCTGTGCCGGGCGTCGTACAGGTCGAGGCGCTGTAGCGCTTCGTTCCGGCTTTCGCCGTGAGCGAAGGATCAATATTCGTCCCCCGGGCAAAGGCTCGGACCGGTTTGTTCTTTGACCGAGGCCTGCACCCTAAAGTATTGGTGTGCCTTGCATTCCGGAAATCAGACCTATATAAGCCCGGCATCACTCACGCGGATGCATGGCTTTAGGCCCCGACAATGGGTCACAAAGGCCGTCCGGTGGCCCACTCGGGCTCACAACCGTCCGCGGCGGATCAACCGGAGAAGATTATGGCGATTCCTGAATTCTCGATGCGTCAGCTATTGGAAGCTGGCGTGCACTTCGGCCATCAGGCCCACCGCTGGAACCCGAAGATGGGCTCGTACATCTTCGGCACTCGCAACAACATCCATATCGTCGATCTCGCGCAGACGGTGCCGATGCTGCATCGCGCCCTGCAGGCCGTAAGCGACACGGTTGCCAAAGGCGGGCGCATTCTTTTCGTCGGCACTAAGCGGCAGGCGCAGGATTCGATCGCCGACGCAGCCAAGCGTAGCGCACAGTATTACGTAAATTCGCGCTGGCTCGGTGGCACGCTGACTAACTGGAAAACGATCTCGGCCTCGATCGCACGGTTGCGCAAGCTCGATGAAATGCTGAGCTCTGGCGAAGCTGCGGGCTACACCAAGAAAGAGCGCCTGACGATGCAGCGCGAGCGCGACAAGCTCGATCGATCGCTCGGCGGCATCAAGGACATGGGCGGCGTTCCCGATCTTCTGTTCGTGATCGACACCAACAAGGAAGACATTGCGATCAAGGAGGCTCAGCGCCTCAATATTCCAGTGGCCGCCGTCGTCGATACCAATTGCGACCCGGCAGGCATCACTTATGTCGTTCCGGGGAATGACGACGCGAGCCGCGCGGTATCGCTCTATTGCGATCTCATTGCGAAAGCTGCGATTGACGGAATCTCGCGCGCGCAAGGCGAAATGGGCGTCGATATTGGCGCAGCAGAAAAGCCGGTGGTCGCCGAACAAATTCCGACGGCTCCTGCTGCTGGCGACCTTGGCTTCGAACAGCTGGCTGGCCCGCGCGGTGTTGCCGACGACCTCAAAAAACTGCCCGGGGTGTCACCGGCGATCGAAAAGCAGCTCAACGATCTCGGCATCTTCCACTATTCGCAGATTGCCGAACTCAACGAGAAGGCTGCGCACAACGTTGGCGAGGAAGTCGGCCTGCCGGGGCGCGTGCCGGGTTGGGTCGCCAAGGCCAAGGAACTGACGGCAGAATAATCCGCCGTAATCTCTCGTTACAAGTGCCGCGGGCTGCGCACTGCGGCCGGAGCGGCTGAAGGAAAGGTTCGATGGCAAATATCAGCGCACAAATGGTCAAGGAGCTGCGCGAGTCGACCGGGGCCGGAATGATGGACTGCAAGGCGGCCCTCACCGAGACGAACGGTGACATAACGGCTGCCCAGGATTGGCTGCGCAAGAAGGGGCTCTCCAAGGCCGCGAAAAAAGCCGGCCGCGTTGCGGCCGAAGGGCTGATCGGTGTCCAGGTGCAAGGCACCAAGGGCGTCGTGGTCGAAGTGAATTCAGAAACCGACTTCGTGGCGCGCAACGACCTCTTCCAAGGTCTCGTGAAGATGATCGCCGGCGTTGCGCTGTCGGCCGGTACCGATGTCGAAAAGATCAACGCGGCGAAAGCCGGCAGCATCACTGTGGCTGAATCAATCTCCGATACGATCGCCAAGATCGGAGAGAACATGACGCTGCGCCGTGCCGACGCGCTGTCGGTCGGCAACGGAGCGATCGGCTCCTACGTCCACAATGCGGTGATCGATGGTTTGGGCAAGATTGGCGTGATCGTCGCGCTTGAATCCGCGGGCAAAAGCGACGAATTGGTGGCCATCGGACGCCAGGTCGCCATGCATGTTGCCTCGGCCAATCCTTTGGCGCTCGACGCTGCGAGCCTCGATCCCGCGGTTGTGGAGCGCGAGAAGAATGTACTTGCGGACAAGTTCAAGCAGCAGGGCAAACCGGCTAACGTCATCGAGAAGATCGTCGAGTCGGGGCTGAAGACCTTTTACAAGGAAGTTTGCCTGTTGGAGCAGCCGTTCATTTTCGACGACAAGAAAAGCGTCGCGCAGGCGATGAAGGAAGCCGAAGGCAAGGCGGGCGGACCGATCAAAGTGACCGGGTACGTCCGTTACGCTCTCGGTGAGGGTATCGAAAAGCAGGAAACCGATTTTGCCGCCGAGGTCGCGGCCGCCGCCGGTCAGGCTTGATCGAACGTCGGCCGCCTGCGCTCTCGGCGATCCCACAAAGGATCGCAACGAATGAGTGACCCGGTCTATCGCCGCGCGATCGTCAAGCTGTCGGGCGAAGCGCTATCGGCCACCAGCGGTTTCGGAATAGATCAGGCAACCGTCGAACGTCTGGCCACTGACCTCGCGGCGGCGGCCAAACTCGGGGTCGAGCTCGGCGTTGTTGTCGGCGGCGGCAATATCTTTCGCGGCGTTGAAGTATCGGAACGCGGCGTGCCGCGACCTGTCGGCGATACAATGGGCATGCTCGCGACCGTGATGAATTGCCTGGTGCTTGAAGCGGCCATCGAGCGTGCCGGGCGTGAGGCGCGCACATTGTCTGCGCTGGCGATGCCCTCGGTCTGTGAGACCTATAATCGTAAACGCGCTATGAAGAACCTCGGCAAAGGACGTGTCGTGTTGCTCGCGGCCGGCACCGGAAATCCGTTCTTCACGACCGATACCACCGCCGTACTGCGCGCGGCGGAACTGGAGGCTCAGGCAGTGCTCAAGGCAACGAACGTCGACGGGGTTTACAGCGCTGATCCGAAAAAAGACCCCAAAGCCAAGCGATACGACAAAATCAGCCATCAGGAAGCGCTCGAGAAGGACCTGAAGGTGATGGATGGTGCGGCTTTCGCGCTTGCCCGTGAAAACCGTATGCCTATCATCGTATTCTCGATCGCCCAGAAGGGTGCCATCGAAGCCGTCCTGCGCGGCAAGGGTCACGCGACGGTTGTCGGATAAGTTCCTGTTCGCACCGACGTCCGCCTTTTGTAAAAAGGTTCTGACGCAGCTGCTTTGAAAACGAGGGAGGCAGTTCCGAGGGATCTCAATGACAAACATGACGACGCATGACATCAACGAGATCAAGCGGCGCATGCAGGGCGCAAGCGCTGTGCTGAAAACGGAATTGTCAGGCTTGCGGACCGGCCGGGCGTCCGCGCATCTCCTCGATCCTGTGATGGTCGACGCCTACGGTGGGCAAATGCCGCTCAATCAGGTGGCGACTGTGAGCGTGCCAGAGCCACGGCTCATTTCGGTCAATGTGTGGGATCGCTCGTTGGTCCATCCGGTGGAGAAGGCGATTGTAAACTCCAATCTCGGGCTTTCACCGGCGACGGAAGGCCAGACGATCCGCCTGCGCATTCCTGAGCTCAACGAGGAGCGCCGCAAGGAGTTGGTGAAGTTGGCGCACAAATACGCCGAAACGGCGCGCGTAGCCGTGCGTCATGTCCGGCGCGACGCCATGGATGTCATCAAAAAGCTGGAGAAAGATCACAAGATCAGCAAAGACGATCACGAGCGCTTTTCTACTGAAATTCAGAAGGCGACCGACGCCGGCATTGCGGAAATCGATCATATGCTGGCTGGAAAGGAAAAGGAGATCCTCACGGTCTGAGGTCGCGTTGCATGCCCGAGGCCGAAATTCATCCGGATGCAACGGCGTTCGATATGCCGCGCCATGTTGCCATTATAATGGATGGCAACGGCCGTTGGGCGGCGACGCGTGGACTGCCTCGCGCCGAAGGTCACCGTCGCGGTGTGGAAGCGCTTCGACGCACCGTGCGCGCGGCCGGTGAAATGGGGATCAAGGTCCTCACCATTTTTTCGTTCAGTGCGGAAAACTGGGCACGCCCGCCAAGTGAAATCGGCGAATTGATGGGCCTGCTGCGCCGTTTCGTGCGCAACGATCTCGCCGAACTGCATCAGAACAACATTCGCGTGCGGGTGATCGGCGAGCGTGCCGGGCTGGACCCTGATATCGGTCGGTTGCTTGTCGAAGCCGAGGATCTGACGAAGAATAACGACGGACTTACGTTAGTTGTGGCGTTCAACTACGGCGCCCGCCAGGAAATCGTTCGCGCCGCGCGCCGGATCGCGGAAGCGGTGGAGCGTGGCGAGGCGAGGGCGCAGGACATCGACATGGACGCATTCGGGCGATTTCTCGATGCGCCCGACATCCCCGATCCGGATCTGATCATCCGCACGAGCGGCGAGCAGCGGCTGTCGAACTTTCTTCTCTGGCAGGCGGCCTATAGCGAACTGGTGTTTGTGCCGACCTATTGGCCGGATTTCGATCGTGCCGCGCTTGAATCCGCCATACGCGACTATCAGCAACGCGAGCGGCGGTTCGGCGGCCTCGTTGCGCAGACCGGATCCTGACCGGTGGTCGGCAGTGAACCCATTTCCAACGCGGACAAGGCAAGCGCGTCGCTTTTCGCGAACAATCTCCTGCTGCGCGTCATATCGGCGGCGGTTCTTGCGCCGCTGGCGCTCGTTGTAGCCTATATCGGAGGCTTCCCGTTTGCGTTGTTCTGGGGGATTGCCGCCCTCGTTGTCCTGTGGGAATGGATGACGTTGGTCGTCGGGCCAAACTATCGGCTGTTGGTGTTGTCGTGCGCGGCAGCGATTGCGGTTGCCGATTTTCTTGCCTGGTTCGGCAGGCCGCTAACAGCGGTCTTTATGGTTGGCCTAGGCGCTCTCGCCGGCGCAATTTTCGCGCCGGCCGAGCGGCGGCTCTGGGTGATAACGGGTACCGGCTATGCAGGCGGCATGGTCCTGGCCCCGGTATTTTTACGGGCGGACGCCAGGTTCGGATTTGCGGTGGTCTTGCTGCTCTTTGCGATCGTCTGGACAACCGACGTCCTCGGCTATTTTGCCGGACGGGCTTTCGGGGGCCCGAAACTGTGGCCGGCTGTAAGCCCGAAGAAGACATGGTCTGGGGCGATTGCGGGTACGGTCGGCGCTGTTGTTGTGGCACTATTGGTCGCAGCCCAATTTGGTTCATTCAACAGAATTGCGATTATCACCGTGGCATTGTTACTGTCCGTCGTGGCCCAGGCGGGTGACCTGTTTGAATCCTGGGTGAAACGGCAGTTCGACGCCAAGGACTCAAGCCACATTATTCCGGGCCACGGCGGCGTGATGGATCGGCTCGATGGCTTCTGGGCCGCGGCAGTCGCCGGTTGCGTTGTTGGATTGTTGCGTGGCGGATTCGACGAGCCGGCGCGCGGTGT
>ARCol0yngRDRAFT_1000051_pt1 | contig 20519 bp, 19 predicted proteins | sample AraColrhizospDNA_FD_9197 | JGI IMG/M metagenome (IMG submission 9197) | reverse complement strand
CCGACGATCATTGCGTTTTCCTCAATCGCCTGAGCCAGAATAAATTTGTGGCGGCCGCCGGCCTCACCGATGTGTTCCTCGACAGCATCGGATGGTCGGGATGCAACTCGGCACTGGAATGCCTTGCCCAGGCATTGCCGATCGTCACGTTCGAGGGAAACACAATGCGCGGCCGCCATTGCGCGGCAATTTTGCGGATGCTGGACGTCCCCGAAACGATTGCCACGACGATTGACGGCTACGTCGCAGTTGCAACGCGTCTGGGCCGGGACAGTCAGTTCCGGCAGTCGATCTCGGCGCGAATGGCCGAAAACCGCGACAAAGTCTATCGCGATCGCGCGCCGGTGACGGCGCTGGAAGACTTCATCGAACGGTCCGTGCGCGGCTAGACCGTTTTTTGCCAAAGCTCTTTGTCGCATTGCCGCTTCCCTATATGAATAATAGGCAATCAGCCGAGGACAGGATTTTATGCGTTTTGAAGGAACGAAGGCCTATGTGGCGACCGACGATCTCAAGATCGCGGTCAACGCCGCAATCACGCTCGAGCGGCCTCTGCTGGTCAAAGGCGAACCCGGCACGGGGAAGACCGTGCTGGCACTCGAGGTGGCCAAGGCGCTCGGCGCCCCGCTGATCGAATGGCACATCAAGTCCACCACCAAGGCGTTGCAGGGCCTCTACGAATATGACGCCGTGTCGCGGTTGCGCGACAGCCAACTCGGCGACGAGCGCGTCAAGGACATCCGCAACTACATCAGGCGCGGCAAGCTCTGGGACGCATTCGTCGCCGAAGAGCGCCCTGTCCTCCTGATCGACGAGATCGACAAGGCTGATATCGAGTTTCCGAACGACCTCCTGCAGGAGCTCGACCGCATGGAATTCTTCGTCTACGAAACCGGCGAGACCGTGAAGGCGCGGCGCCGGCCGATCGTGGTCATCACCTCAAACAATGAAAAAGAACTGCCCGACGCTTTTTTGCGGCGATGCTTTTTTCACTACATCCGGTTTCCGGACGGCGAAACGATGCGCGCGATCATCGAAGTGCATTTCCCGGGCATCAAGCAGCGGCTGGTCGCGGAAGCCTTGAAGCTATTCTACGAAATCCGCGACGTCCCCGGCATGAAGAAGAAGCCGTCGACGTCCGAGCTTCTCGACTGGCTCAAGCTGCTGATGGCCGAAGACATCGGTCCGGAGACGTTACGCGAGCGCGACCCCAAAAAACTTATTCCGCCGCTGCATGGAGCTCTGATCAAGAACGAGCAGGACGTGCATCTGTTCGAGCGGCTTGCGTTCATGGCGCGGCGAGAAGGCCGCTGACGTCAGGTCCCCGGCCGTTCGGCGCCGGACTCCGGCGCGTTTTCGGGCGGATTGTTCGCATCGCTTTTCGGCGCTGAGGCCTCAGCCACCCCCTGCCCCGGTGGCGCCAGCCAGCCCTGCTCTTTTGCAAAAGCCAGAACCCGGTCGGCAATGGCGCGGCCCAGACGCCGCGCCGGCACCTCGACATCGGGGGACAGCCGTTCGGTCGAGCTGCCCGCGGACGTTACGACTGCGGCGATTGCCGCGTTGTGCGCAGCGGCAACCTTGGGTGGCACCGCCGCCTCACGCTTGGCTGGCTCGGCGTCGAAGGTCAGCACCTGGCGCTTTGCGCCGGCGGAAAATAGCGAGGCGGTCATTGCAGCAACCACGTGACCCCGCCCGGAACCGAAGCCGAAGCTGTTTCTGTTCTTGGCCGTAATCGGTTCGCCCGGACGCAAGTTTCCGGACACCACAAGCGCGCTTTGCGCGAGCGTAAGCGAGTCTTCCGCGCCCGGCTGCGCTTCCAGGCCCGCCTCCCTCAAGCTCGCAACGATCGTGGCAACGATCTCATCGTTCACACGTTCGTTCGTGCGTTGCCGACGCTCGTGCGTGGGAAAAGTGCCGATTTTCCTTTCGAGGCGCGCCGTATAGCCGCGATCGACCGCCACCACGTCGGATGCGAACGTGAAATCGGAAATCAATGTGACTTTCGGCTTTTCCGTGCCGGCGAGGCCGGACTGCAGACCGCCCGAGATCGTGCACCCGCCCAAAAGCAGGCCCGCAATCGCAGCAACGCTTGTCGACGTGGGTAAACGCATCGGGCTCAACACCCTATGCAATGGAATTCTTGTGCGCGAGCCGCGCGTTGCGGCGCGCACGCGCGTGTGCACGGTAGCGGGAAAGTCCCTGCGCGATGCGGTCGACCGGTCTGGTTCCCCAATAAATTCCCTGTGCGACGATCCGGCCGAGCAGACCACCGGCCCAGACCAATTCATAGGGTGCGAATAGCCGCCAGGTCTGATCGCTGTCGACAATGCCACGCGCGACCAGTTCGCCTGCCATTGCGCTGGTGTTGAGGCCGTGGCCGCCGAAACCACTCGCCAGCCAGACGCCGCGTTCGATCTCGCCGATCTGCGGCATGCGATGAACCGTACGCCCGAACGTGCCGTTCCATAAATGAGCAATCTCGACCTTTCCGAGGTCCGGAAACGTCCGCCGCACATCGTTGGCCAACGCTCTCCCAACATAGCGCGGATTGGCTTCCCAGGCGCGCATGCGGCCCGACCATTGCAGGCGGTCGCCTCCGACGATGCGATAATGATTGTCGGCATGATCGGAGTCGCTGACTGCACCGCGATAGCGGACGACCTCGTGCAGGATTTCGCCGATCGGTTCCGTCACCATGACGAAAGTCGTGACCGGCAATAATGTTGCCGCCAGTTGCGGCATCAACGTGCCGAGGTGAACATTGCCGGCGAGCACGACGTGCGCTGCGCGCACGCGGCCGTCAGGCGTGACGATACGCTTGCGCACGCCGGCCGGATCAAGCGACACCGCCGGCGTCGCCTCGAAAATGCGTGCGCCCGCTTTTTCGGCGAGTGCCGCAAGTCCGAGGGCATAGTTGTGAGGATCGATGTGAAAGGCCTGCCGGTAATGGACCGCACCGAAATATCGCGGGCTGCGCAGTTGCTCCCGGACTCTTTCCACCGGCCAGAATTCGACATCGGCGCCGATCCAGCGCATGCGTTCGGCTTCGCCGCGTAGCGCTGCCGTATTGTCGGTCTTCGATACGTGCAGCCAACCGTTGATGAGGTCGACGCCGGGCATGCTGGTGTCAAGAATTGTGCGTCGGACATACTCGAGACCCTGCTCGGAAAGGGCCCAGAGCTGCTTTGCATGATCGAGGCCGGTGCGCTCGACGATGTCGTCGATGTCCTCAAAATAACCGGGCAGCACAAATCCCAGGTTACGGCCCGAAGCCGCCCAGGCCACGTGGGCCGCTTCCAATACCGCAACCGACCAGCCCCGCTGGGCGACCTCGCGTGCCACTGTGAGGCCCGCAAGCCCGGCTCCGATCACGCAAACGTCGACGTCGAGATCGAGATTGAGGCGCGGACGGTCCGGCCGCGCAACGCTCGTCGCCTCATACCAACCGGCTTCCATGACTACATTTCTTCCATTGGCTCAGCGATGCGAATTTGCCGCAGCACGCGGCGCGGCGGCGGACACATGCTAGACTGGGCCGTGCTGCTATCGACCTCCATAGCATGACCATGCGACGTCTCCTGCTATTTCGTCACGCCAAGGCTGAACGTTCCGAACCCGGCATGGAAGATCGTGCACGCCGGCTGGTGGAGCGCGGACAAAAGGATGCCGCAACGGTCGGCGCCTATATGGCATCCCACGCCCTGGTACCGGACCGCGTGATGACCTCCCCTTCGGCGCGCACGCAGGAAACCTGGAAATTCGCAGCTCCCGCCTTCAAGCCGGCCCCGGCGGCCACTCCGGTCGAACGGCTTTACGACGCAACGCCCCATGACATCCTTGGTGTCATCAAGGCAGCCCCGCCCGCCACCCAAAGCCTCCTCATCCTGGGTCACAATCCCGGTCTGCACGCAGTCGCATTGATGCTCGTCGCATCGGGCGATGTCGAAACCCGCGAACGCTTGCGGGAGAAAATGCCCACTTGCGGTTTGGTGATCATCGATTTCGCATTCGACGATTGGGGAAAACTGCATCCTCAATCCGGGCGGTTGGAGCGCTTCGTCACTCCCAAGTCACTGTCTGCAGCCGCCAAATGAGGCCATATCCGGCACTCAACGCGCGCACGAAAACATGTCATGATTGCAGCCTTGCAGCGAAACGAGGGGCGCTGTCATGTACAACAAGATTCTGGTGCCGGTCGATCTTGCCGACACCGATTTGGCGAAGCCCGCTATCAACACGGCAGTCGAGATGGCGCGCAGCTCTAACGGATCGGTGCGGCTGGTGAATGTCCTGGCCATGACGCCAGTCATGCTGGCGGAATACGTGCCACCCGATTTTGACGTCCAGCAACGCAAATCGGCCGAAGAGGCATTGACCATTATTGCGCGGGAATGCGGTCTTGATGGAGGGCGCGTTTCCTCAACGGTGCGGCAGGGCGGCATCTATCACGAGGTGCTTGAGGAGGCGAAAAGCTTCAACGCCGATCTCATCGTGATGAGCTCACATCGACCGGCGATGCGCACGTATTTTCTGGGATCGAACGCCGGCCACGTTGTCCGCTACGCAAAATGCTCCGTGCTGGTGGTGCGCAACTAGAGAAACGCGCCGGCGATCCTATTCCCGCGGCATTATGTCGGCCGGCAACGCCTCCGGCCGGTAAGTACCCGGGCGATTTCGGCGAAAGAAGTTGCCGGCCTGCCAAAGGAAAAGCACAAGGAAAGCGGCAACGATCGCGGCGCTGGCTATGGCGCCGGCCTGCAGTGCCCGTGCGATAAGCGCGGCAAGCCCAAACGCCGCGCCGACGAAAATTACGATGCCCGGCCAGTAGATAAACGGGCTGCTTCCGCGATCGAATTGCGTCGTCCCATTCACGTTTGCGAGGCGGCGGTGCAGCTCTCTGATGAAGCCGGAATATGCATCATCGAACCGTTCCTGTTCGAACATGCTTTTCCACGAGCTGGACACCACTTGCAGCTTTGGAAAGCCCTCCGCCCACAATTCAGTGACGAAACGGTGCGACTGCATGTTGTTTGGCCTGAACGACATCCGCAGGCGTCGAACCTTGTCGAAGGGAATGCTTCCCGATCTGCCGCCCACGATCCAGTCGATGCCGAAGTCGGTGAGGGTGAAGGCGCGAGGGGCCCCGAGCAGGGACGGCCGATAGCTATAGGACACTGTTTCGCTTTTGACCGCCCCGACCTGCTCGGTCATCTTCCCCTCCCCGCCATCAATCGACGTGTGCTCTCTAGGCCACGAACCGTCCTAAAAACGACTAGCGTGAAACCCACAGGCCATATGAGCGAGTGTTTCCAAGGTCAAAGGTATATAATATCGTGATCTCGCTACTGCGGCGTTTTGGGGCTGTTCGCAGGCGTTTGTTGGGGAGGCGTCGTTATGGCGAAGTTGTCGGACCTTTTTGGCCGCAAAGGCCTGGCGGGGCCCGACAAATTGACAGGCCGAAACGGCAACGGCGGCGACCCAATCTCCGTTGAAAACTTGTCCGATGTCGGCTCGCGCATGGGCGAGGAAAACGAGGTCTTGCGCAACCTCCTGACCGACACCGGGCGCAAGATCGGCGAACTCGATGACCTCAAGGCGGCCTTCGACAAGCTGGTGGCGCCGTTCAACAGCGCGTTGCGCGCGCTTGAACAGGAAAAATCGCAGACCCTGAGCCTGTCGGGCATGTTGGCCGAGGCCCGCACGGCCTACGAGACCCTGCGCACCGAGTTTTACCAGGTCGACCGGAAAGCGACCGCGCTTGAGGCCGAAGTGGAAAAGCTGCGCGAGGATCTTGAGCTTTCGCGCGAAGCAAATCGCGGACTTGAGAGCGCCCGGCTGGAGCTGACCGACGATCTCAACGCGCTGCGCGCGCACGCTTCCGAGCTGGACCGGCAGCTTTCACACGAAACCACGCAACGCCGCGCGCTGGGCGAAGCCCGGCGCACATTGCAGGACCAGTTCGATGCCGCCGAAAAGCGCATCGTACAGCTGGAGGGGGAGCTCGCGGCTGCGCGCGAGAAGCTGACGCTGCTCGATGACGAGAAGCGGTCGCTGCAAATCGCGATCGATCAGGCTCTCAACGAAACAGCACGGCTGACGCGGCGGCTGACGGAAAGCGAGAACACCCTGACCGCGACGCGCGCGCAGCTCGGCAAGGTCGAGTCTAGCTTTGCGGAAGCCTATGCAGAACGCGGTCGCCTCGGCGCGGCCCTCGACGAAGCAAAAGAGCAGCATCTGGCCGAGCGCAACAGCCTGAATATGCGCCTTGACGCCTTGCAGTCGCGCGCCGCGACCTCGGAACGGCTGCTGTCCGAGGCGCGGCAAAATCTCATCGTCCGCACCGAAGAAGTGCGCGCCTTCGACCGAAAATCAGTCGAAGCGACGATCGCCCGCAACAACGCTGAAAAGCGTCTTGCGCAGATCGAAGCGCAGCACGAGGCCCGCGAGCGCCAGATCAGGGACCACGAGCAGGCGCGCACGGCCTTGGCCGAGCGCAACAACGCGCTGACCAAGACCCTGAAGGTGCGCGAAACCGGTTTGGCGCGCGCCGAAGAAAAGATCGCTGCGCTCACTGAGCGCAACGGCCATCTGGAAGCGGACATCCAGATTAGCCGCACCAATATCGAGAAGCGCGTCGAGGATCTAAATTCGGCACTGCAGCGCGAACGCATGGAGCGGGCCGTGGTCGAGGGCGCGCTGGAAGCCGCCCGCAGGGACAATTCCCGCCTGCAGAGCGAGGTCGCCGCGCTGCGGTCGACCTTGCGCCGGGGCGCGCCGCTGGATGACGCGCCGGTGCCGCCCGCCGAGGCCGCCAACGATGAAGCACCATCCAAAGGCAAGCGCGTGAAGGGGGCCGAAAACCCGTAGGCCGAGGCCGGCGGAAGCGGCTGAACACCGTCGAACGCTGGGTTTGAAGCGCGGGTAAAGTCCCGCGCTTTTTTTATTCTGTGCCAACGCGGACTGACAAATGCGGAGGCCGCCCCCATATGACGCCCATGCGGATCCTGTACGTCGCAGTGCCTCTGTTCGCACTGCTGGCATTTTCGGTCTGGTTCGCCGCCGTCGCCTGGGAGCGCCTCGGCGGCGAGGCAATCCCCACATATGGGTACGTGGCTATTGCCGGAGGCGTACTATTTTCACTCCTGGTCGGAGGCGGCCTGATGGCGCTGGTCTTTTACAGCAATCGCCACGGCTACGACGACCTGAGCGGCGGCGGCGACCACGATCGGCGCTGAGCCGTCATTCTGAATTTTCATCCGTGACGGCGTATCGCACGCGCGCGAGACAGGCTATGTATGCCGCGCGCCGGGAGCGATGGGGAAAGTCATGAACAAGAGCCTTGTCCAGGAAGAATTTGGCAAGACTGCCGGAAGCTATCTGACCAGCAAACCGCACGCGCTCGGCAAAAGTCTCGAGCGTCTGGTCGCCCTCACCTCCCCGCAAAAGGGGTGGCATGTCCTCGACGTCGCGACCGGCGGCGGTCATGTCGCCTACGTTTTCGCTCCGCACGTCGCGCGTGTTTGGGCCACCGACATCACCCAGGAAATGCTCGATATGGTGAAGTCCGAGGCGCAGAAGCGCGGCCTGTCAAACGTGCGAACCGCCTACGCCAAAGCCGAAGCGATGCCGTTCGAAGATGCGAGTTTCGAGCTGGTGACCTGCCGCATCGCGCCACATCATTTCGATTCAATTCCCGACTTCCTCGGCGAGGTCCACCGTGTGCTCAAGCCGAATGGCTTGTTCGCGCTGGTTGATAATGTCGTACCGGAAGGAAGCGTCGGCGATTACATCAATGCGTTCGAGCGCTTCCGCGATCCGAGCCACCTGCGAGCCTGGACGATGCAGGAATGGCGTGACGCCTTGAAGGGATCCCGACTGGCAATCGAGCATGAAGAGCAGATCTACAAAAAAATGGAATTCAAGAGCTGGGCAAGCCGCCACGATGCAACGATGCAGGCACTGCTGCGCTCCATGCTTGCGGAAGTCACTCCCGCGGTGAAAGCAGCACTGGAGCCCCAGGGCACGGGCGCGGACCTCACCTTCCGGCTGTGCGAAGGCCTGTTCATCGCCAAACCAAGCTGAGCAAAAAGCAACGGCGGGGCTTCGACGACGGCGGTTTACGGCAGCCGAAATTCTGCATTTCGACCGCCGGGCGGCCGAAAATGTGCCTTTCAGTAAGTATTTGGCATATCGTCCTATTTTGCCGTTAACCTTTCATTTACCCACAGAAATTTAGATTCCATTAGGATCTATTAACAGTGTGATTCGGCGTCGCTTCGGCCGGGCGAATCGGCGTTTAGGGGATCACCCAATGAATAAATTCGGGGGCTTTTTCGCCCGCAGAGCCGGACTCTACGACAAACCGGCCGATCCGACACCGAACGCCACTCCTCCGACTGACAATCCGCTCGAACTTGACGAAGAGCTGTTCACGGCGCTTGGCGCCCAGCTTGGCGGCGAGAATGAATCGCTGCGCAACTTGCTGCTCGATGCCAATGCCAAGATCGGCGAGCTCGACGGCATCAAGAATGCCGTCGGCAAACTTGTCGATCCGGTGAGCAAGGCGCTGCGCGCCTTCGAGGCCGAAAAATCCGAAAAGATCAGCCTGCAGACGGTGCTCAACAACACGCGCACCGCTTACGGCAAGCTGCGCAACGAGGTTGCCGAACTCGAGAAAAAGGCCAACCTTTCGGAAAAGGAATGTCAGGCGCTGCGTCAGGAGCTTACGACGACGCAGAACCTGCTGCGTACGCTCGAGGCTACGAAAGCAGAGATCGCCATCGATATCGCCGCAAGGCGCGCGCAGATCGTCGATCTCGAAACGCGGCTTGCCCAGGAGACCGGCGAAGGCAAGGCGCTTCGTGAAGAAAACCGCAGGCTTGATGAGCGGCTTTCGACAGCGGATAAGCGCGTGATGGCGCTTGAATCCGAGCTCAATGGAGCGCGCCAGCGGCTGCTGATGCTCGAGGACGAAAAGCGGGCGCAACAAATTTCGCTCGACAAAATGAGCGCCGAGTCCGCCCGCATCTCCCGCAAGCTCGTCGAGACCGAGGCAAGTCTGACAGCGACGCAAGGGCGTTTGCGCCATGTGGATGGCACCGTCGCCGAACTTAATACCGAACGGACGCGGCTTACGGCTGCGCTCGATGAAGCGAACGAGCGCCACGAGCACGAAGTCACGACCCAGCGCATGCGTTTCGACGCTTTGCAGGCACGCGCCTCCGCAAGTGAAAAATTGCTCGGCGAGGCGCGCGAACACTTGCTGGCGCGAGCAGACGAGATCAGAATCTATGATCGTCGTGCCGGCGAACTTGCGCTTGAACGCGATGCCTTGCAGGCACGCGTGGCCGACCTCGAGGCCGAGCGCATCCAGCGCGAATCCCAATTCAAGGAGGTCGACCAGGCCCGCGCGACCCTCATCGAACGCAGCACCGCCCTCGCCCGCGCTTTCACGGCAAAGGAAGCGGCCCTGACGCGCGCCGAAGACGCAATCGCCGCGCTCAACGAGCAGGTCGCTGCGCTGGAATCAGCGCGTGCTGCCGAGAAGCAGGCGGCCGACCAAAGGGTCGAAGAGCTCAGCACCTCGCTCCGGCGCGAGCAGATGCAGTGCTCTGTCGTCGAGGGCGCGCTTGAAACCGCCCGCAAGGATTTTGCCCGCTTGATGCGCGAGGCGATGGCTCTCCAGCGCGAACAGCAGATGGCGCCGGACGATCCTGCGCTGCTGCGGCCAGCCAACGCGGCCTAGAACCATCTGACTCAAGCCAAAAGCAGCAACGCCGGGACCAAATCCCGGCGTTGCTGCTTTTGGTGGTATCCCCGAACCCTTGCTTCAGCCATCTGCTTCAGGGATCGGAACCGGCAACACGAAGAGCTCTTCGCACGCCGTGCAACTGTACGTGAGAAGATCGGTTTTGGCCTCAACGGGATGGGGCTCGCTACCGACCAGACGCATCAATCCGCCGCAGCGCTGGCAAAGCAGAGGCGCCAAGGTTTTGAGCTCTTTGGCTACTACGTGTTTCATGGGGCCACGGTATGCCCCGCCCGGCCCCCGTCAATTCTGTTTCTTTGCAACCTGTCTTTGCGCGAGTCCGCGCATTGGAACCATTTTGTCCACTCAGGCATATTACTGCACTTGCGCTAATCGAGAGTAATGAGTAGGTTACTCATGTTGAGTTATCGTCTAAGATGTAACAGGGGAAAGGCGATGGTCAATGGTGCAAATGGCCGGGGCGAACGGCTCCAGATCATGCTGTCAGCCGATGAACTGATGGTTTTGGACGATTTCCGCTTCAAATTGCGCATGCCAAGCCGCGCATCCGCGATCCGCGAACTCCTGAAACGCGGGCTGGCGGCGGAAGGTTTTGAAGCAGTGGCCTTCGGAAGCAAATCTGAAGAGTTCGGCGTGATCGGCAAAACCCCGAGCGGCCGGGGGAAGTAGCGGACGTTCTCGTCCTTCGTCGCTGTCGGCCAGGCTCGCTTTAACGCACCAGCTCGCGCATCGCGCGGTCCAGCCCTTCCAGCGTCAGCGGGAACATTCGCCCGCCCATGATCTGGCGGACCATGCTGATCGACTGCGTGAAGTTCCATTCCTTCTCGGTTACCGGATTGAGCCAGACGCAAGCGGGATACGTGCGCGTCATGCGCTCCAGCCAAAGCGCGCCGGACTCGTCATTGAAGTGCTCCACTGAGCCGCCCGGCGCTACGATCTCGTAGGGCGACATCGATGCGTCGCCGACGAAGATCACCTTGTAGTCATGCGGATAGGTGTGCAGCACACCCCAGGTCGGCGTGGTCTCCTGGAAACGGCGGCGGTTTTCTTTCCACACGCGCTCATAAAGGCAATTGTGGAAATAGAAATATTGAAGGTGCTTGAACTCGCTGCGCGCCGCTGAAAACAATTCCTCGGTCGCCTTGATGTGCCAATCCATCGAACCGCCGATGTCGAAGAAGAGGAGCACCTTCACGGCATTGTGCCGTTCCGGCCGCATCAGAATATCCAGGTAGCCTTTGTGCGCGGTACCCTTGATGGTGCCGTCGAGATCAAGCTCTTCCGGCGCGCCCGTGCGCGCGAATTTTCGCAGACGGCGCAGCGCCAGCTTGATGTTGCGCGTGCCGATCTCAACCTCGTCGTCGAGGTCCTTAAACTCGCGCTTGTCCCAGACTTTGACCGCACGGAAGTTGCGGTTTTCGTCCTGACCGATGCGCACGCCTTCCGGATTGTAGCCATAGGCACCATAAGGCGACGTGCCGGCGGTACCGATCCATTTCGAGCCGCCCTGGTGGCGCTTCTTCTGCTCGGCGAGCCGCTTGCGCAGCGTCTCCAGCAGCTTGTCGAGGCCGCCCATGGCCTCGATCTGCTTTTTTTCTTCTTCGGTCAGATATTTCTCGGCGAGCTTTTTCAACCATTCGGCCGGAATGTCGGCTTCGATCGCGCCGTCGATCGTCTCCAGCCCTTTGAACACATGACCGAATACGCGATCAAACTTGTCGATATTGCGCTCGTCCTTCACCAGCGCTGCGCGCGACAGATAGTAAAAATCGTCCACGCGGCGCGACGCCAGATCGGCGTCCATGGCTTCGAGCAGCGTCAAATATTCGCGCAAAGTCACCGGCACGCCGGCCTGTTTGAGCTCTTGAAAGAAACTGACGAACATCTGCCGCTTTCCAAGGGCCTTTCCAGCTTATTGGCCAGAGAATTGGCCTCTAGTCAGGAAACCGTCAAGGCGGTATCAAGACACCAACAAGAAGAAAGGGTGCTGGGAGGATTCAGATGCCAATGCGCGACCGCGCCCGGTGGGCGTTTGTCATCCTGTTGTCGATGGCATTGCTCAGCGCACCGGCAATCTGGAATCACTTTCCCCTATTGCAATATGACACCGGCGGCTACCTCGCCCGCTGGTACGAGCCCTATCTCGTGCCGAGCCGCGCGGTTACCTACGGGCTGATCCTCAATGCCGGCGCAGTATTGTCATTTTGGCCCGTGGTGCTCGGGCAAAGCGCGCTCACGGTGTGGGTGATCGCGCTGATCTTGCGCGTGCATGGCCTTGGCGGACGGCCGGGATTGCTTGCCGGCATCGTTGCCGCATTGTCGGTATTCTCCACCTTGCCCTGGCTTACCTCGATCCTGCTCACGGATATTTTCGCCGGGCTCGCAGTGCTCGCACTTTATCTTCTCCTGCTCCGCGCAAATGACCTCAACGGACGCGAACAAGCCGCCCTTGTCGCTCTGATCGCGGTGTCCGTTACAACGCATAGCGCGACACTTGCCGTGCTGCTGATGTTATTGGCGGCAGCCGCCCTGCTCGCGTTCGTCGCGCCCAGCCGGCTGCCGCGGCGGCGTCTTGGCAACGGCGCGCTTGCGATCGCTCTCGGTGCAGCGCTCGTGTTCGCCGCCAATGCCGCCGTCACCAAACGGCTGACCTGGACACCGGGCGGGTTCGCGCTCTCGTTCGGCCGCATGCTGCAGGATGGCATCGTCAAGAAATATCTCGACGAGCACTGCCCACGCGCGCGCCTCGTCCTCTGCGCTTACAAGGATGAACTGCCGCGCGACGCGGACGAATGGTTCTGGGGCAGCCCGCTGTTCGACAAGCTCGGACGCTTCGCCGGGCTCGACCATGAGATGGAGCAGATCGCCTTGGCGAGTCTCACCGAATATCCGCTGCTACAGGTCAAAACCGCCGCCATAGCGACGGCCCACCAATTGATTGACGTCCGCACCGGTGAGGGCGTGGTGAATTCGATCTGGCACACTTACGGCATTATCGAACGTTATCGTCCGGCTCTCGTCCCCGACATGCGCGCGGCCCGCCAGCAACGCGGCCAGATCGATTTCACGATCATCAATCGCGTGCATTATCCATTGGCGCTCGGCTCCCTGCTGCTGCTGCCGCTGATTGGCGGCTACTTGCTCAGGCGGAAAGATATGAACGCGACCGGCGAATTGGCCACGGTCTGCCTGCTTGCGCTGCTGGCGAATGCATTCGTTTGCGGCACACTGTCGAACCCGCACGATCGTTACGGCGCTCGCCTGATCTGGCTTGCGATAGCCGCGACCGCGATCGCCGCGGTGTGCCTGTATGAAGAGCGAGAACGGCTGCGCGCCACCGGGATTGCGGCCGCTCCGCCACTTCGCCGGCGCGTAGCGCCGCCCCAGGATTTGGCCTAGGCTTGAGCTCTTACTGGTAATTTCTGGACTACGGCCTAGCCGGCCGGTGTGAGTTCGTAGAGACGCGGGCCGTAAGTCCGCGCTCAAGCGTCCGCCGCGAGCGGAGGGGGAGACGTCCATGGCAATAAGATCACTCACTGTAAACGGCAAACGCGTGCCCGTTACCTACAACGATCCGCAGACGCCACTGCTCTATGTGCTGCGCAACGATCTCGGTCTGCGCGGCCCGCGCTTCGGCTGTGGCCTCGGTCAATGTGGCGCCTGCACCGTACATATCGACGGCGTGGCCGTGCGCTCATGCATCACGCCGCTTTCGACGGTCGATGTGAACAAGAAGATTGTCACGCTGGAAGGCCTTGGCACGCCGGAAAAACCGCACCGGGTGCAGAAGGCCTTTATCGACGAGCAAGCCGCGCAATGCGGCTACTGCATCAACGGAATGATCATGGAGTCGGCGGCTTTCCTCGCCAAGAACAAGAAGCCGACCGAAGCAGCCATCAAGGATGCGCTTGCCAACAACCTTTGCCGCTGCGGAACCCATGCGCGCATCGTGCGCGCCGTCAAGCGCGCGTCGGCTTAGGGAGGCGCACATGAACATCCAGATTTCGCGGCGCGACGCCCTGCTCGGCTCCGGCGCCCTCATCGTCAGCTTCGCACTGGCCGGTTCATCGGCCGGCGCACAAGCGCAAGGGGCTGCCAAGCCGCTCGCCCTCACTGAAGTTGACTCCTTCCTTGCCATCGACAAGACGGGCAAGGTCACCGTCTATTCCGGCAAGGTCGATCTCGGCACCGGCATCACGACGGCCCTGCGCCAGATCGTGGCGGACGAGCTGGACGTACCAATGAACCGCATCGAGTTGGTGCAGGGTGACACTTTGCTCACGCCCGACCAGGGTAAGACCTGGGCGAGCGTTACCATCCAAATCGGCGGTATGCAGCTGCGTCAGGCCGCCGCCGCGGCGCGGCAGGCGCTGCTTGCGGAAGCTGCCAAGAAGCTCGGCACGGATAACCTGACTGTTGCCGACGGCGTCATCATGGCTGGCGGCCGCAAGAAGGTCAGCTACGCCGAACTGATTGGCGACAAGAACTTCGCGATCAAGCTCGATCCAAAGCAGCCGGTGAAGGAAAAGTCGCCGAAAGACTACAAGATCGTCGGCAAGTCGACGCCACGGGTCGACATTCCCGACAAGGTCACCGGCCGCTTCACCTACATGCAGGACTTCCGCGTGCCCGGCATGCTGCACGGGCGCGTGGTGCGGCCGCCGGCCATCGGCGCCAAGATCGAAAAGGTAGACGAGTCCGCGGTCAAGAAAATTCCGGGCGTTGCCAGGGTCGTGCGCGAGGGTGATTTCCTCGGTGTCGTCGCAACGAGCGAATGGGACGCGATCCGCGGTGCGGAGGCGCTCAAAGTCACCTGGTCGAAATCGGAAACACTGCCCGACCAGGCGAAGCTCTGGGAGCACGTGCGCGCCACCAAGATGGTGAAGGAAGACACGACCAGCAACGTGGGGAACGTGGCGGAAGCCTTGACCAAGGAAGGAGCGAAGCTCCGTAAGGCGACTTATGACTTCGCCATCCATACGCACGGCTCGATCGGGCCGTCGTGCGCTGTTGCCGAGTTCAAGGACGGCAAGCTGACCTCATGGTCGGCGTCGCAGGCCACGCACGACCTGCGCAAGCAGCTGGCATTGATGCTCGGCCTCTCGCCGGACAACGTGCGCTGCATCTATGTGGAAGGCGCCGGCTGCTACGGCCGCAACGGCCACGAGGATGCTGCCGCCGACGCCGCCTTGCTGGCCAAGGCGGTGAGCAACCCGGTGCGCGTGCAATGGTCGCGGGCGGACGAGCACGGCTGGGATCCGAAAGGCCCACCGACGCTGGCCGATCTGCAGGCGAGCACGGATGCCGCGGGTAATGTGACCGCCTGGGACTCAGTTTTCTATATCCCGCAGGCCGGCCCCGAGCTCAACGTCGGACTGGTGGCGGCTGATCTTGCCGGCATGCCGACCGCGAAAGTGTCGTTCCCGGGCAACATCTTTCAGCTTTCGGCGATCCCGTACAAATTTCCAAACGTAAAAACGGTCTGTCGCCGCCTGGAGACGACGCCACTGCGTCCATCCTGGATCAGGACCCCAGGGCGTATGCAGAATACTTACGCCAACGAATGCTTCTTCGACGAATTGGCGGCGGCGGCGGGCGCCGACCCGCTGGAATTCCGTCTGAAATATCTCGACCCAGCCGACAAGCGCGGGATCGAGGTGCTCAACCGGGTGGCGGAGTTGGCCAAGTGGGAGAAACGTCCCTCGCCGAAAAAAGCGGCCAGCGGCAACGTCGTAAAGGGACGCGGCGTCAGCTACACGAAATACGAGCTGGTGCGCACCTATGTTGGTGCGGTCGCCGAGGTCGAAGTTGACCGCTCGACTGGCCGTATCACCGTTTCCAAGTTCTACATCACTCACGACTGCGGTCAGATCATCAATCCCGACGGTCTGAAGAACCAGATCGAGGGCAACGTCATCCAGACCGTTAGCCGCACATTGATGGAGGAAGTGAAGTTCGACCGCTCGCAGGTCACCAGCCTCGACTGGAAGAGCTATCCGATCCTCAAATTCCCGGAGGTGCCTGAGATCGTGATCGAACTGATCGACCGGCCAACCGAGAAACCCTGGGGTGCGGGCGAACCCGCCGCCGCGATCATTCCTTCCGCGATCTCGAATGCGGTATTCGACGCAACCGGCGTCCGGCTGCGTTCAATTCCCTACACGCCGGCCAAAGTCCTCGCCGCAATGCAGGCGACCTGACCGTTGCAGCAACGGCGGAGCGCCCCACCGGGGCGCTCCGTTCTTTTGGAAAGAACTACAATGACCATCGCCAGTCGCGTGGGTGTCTCTGTTGCAACTGCCATTCTTGCCTTTGGAATTGCCATGCCAGCCAAGGCGGACCTCGTCAAAGAGCTCATACCCACCGGCAAGCTGCGCGTGGCGATCGCTATAGCCCCTGCTCCATCCGCACTCTACGCGGTCAAGGACAGCACGACCGGCAAGTTCCGCGGCGTCACTGTCGACCTAGGCGCTGCGCTGGCGCGGAAGCTGGGCGTGCCAGTCGAATTCCTCCCGCATCTTGCGTCCGGCGAGATCCAGAATTCAGCCGCGAGCGGAAAATGGGACGTGACCTTCATGCCGGTCGACGAGGAGCGCAAGAAATTCGTCGACTTCGGCAACGCCTACCACCTTCTGCAAAGTACATATCTCGTGGCGCCCGGTTCAAAGCTCGCAATAGTCGAGGACGCGAACGCACCCGGCGTTCGCATCGGCGGTGTCGCTAACACCGCAACGTTCCGCGCCGTCCAGCGCACCGCGCCGAAGGCGACCTTCGTCACCGTCGCCGGTGTGGACGCAGCGATCGCCGCGATGAATGCCGGCGAGATCGACTGCATCGCGCTCTCGCGTGAGTCGCTTTCCGGGCTCGTTACGAAAATTCCGGGTTCGCGCATCCTCGACGGCGGCTTCCTAAACTCATCGACCGCTGTCGCCGTTCCAAAGGATAAGCCGGACGCCCTCGCCTACGTCAGCGCCTTCATCGAAGAGGCGAAAGCGAATGGCCTCGTCCGCAAGGCGCTGGATTCGATGAACCTGCAAAACTCCCAGGTCGCGCCGGCCGGGATGAAACCCTGAACACGGCGTGCTATTCGGTAGGCCCGCGCTTCAATTCGTTTCCAATTTTCTGGAGTTCGTATCGATGGTCGATGCCGCTGTTTCCCAGCAACTCACCCCCACCGGAAAACTTCGTGTCGCCATCGCCATCGCGCCGGCGCCGTCGGCGCAGTTCGCCATCAAGGACGAAGGGACCGGCGCGTACCGTGGCGTTGCCGTCATTCTCGGGAAAGCGCTCGCGAAAAGGCTCGGGGTCGAGGCTGAACTCATCGCCCACAACGGCTCCGGTGAAGTGCAGAACTCGGCCGCCGACAACAAGTGGGATGTGGCGTTTCTGCCGGTGGACGAGGAACGCAAGAAATTCGTTGATTTCGGCAACGCCTACCACATCTTGCAAAGCACTTATCTGGTCGCGCCGGGCGCGAAGCTGAACGCGGTGAGCGAGGCCAACAGGCCCGGCGTGCGCATAGGCGGCGTCGCCAACACCGCGACTTTTCGCACGTCGAACAAGACGGCCCCGAACGCAGCTCACTCCGGTTTCGAAAAGGCGGATGAAGCGGTCGCGGCCTTGCGTGACGGCAAGCTCGACGCAATTGCTTTTTCCCGTGAGTCGCTCACCGGTCTGCAGACCAAAGTGCCCGGCTCGCGCATCCTCGACGGCGGCTTCATGAATTCGACGACATCGGTCGCCGTACCGAAAGGAAAACCGGCGGCACTTGCCTATGTGAGCGAGTTCATCGAGGAAGCGAAGGCATCGGGCCTCGTGCGCAAGGCCTTCGACGAAATGGGTCTCAAGAGCTCGCAGGTCGCGCCCGCCGGAATGAAGTCTTAGGCAGCCCACCTACGCTTGCTTGTCGGGAGTCGACACCACCAGCCCATCGAGTTCGTCGGTCACTTTTATCTGGCACGACAGTCGCGAATTGGGCCGCACGTCGTAGCCGAAGTCGAGCATGTCTTCTTCCATCGGTGACGGTCCGCCGACTTTTTCGCGCCAGGCTTCGTCGACGTAGACGTGACAGGTCGCGCAGGCGCACGCCCCGCCGCATTCGGCCTCTATGCCGGGAATATTGTTGCGGATGGCCGTTTCCATCACGGTCGAACCGTTCTCGGCCTCGACCGTGCGGGCATTGCCGCTGAAGTCGGTAAAAGTGATCTTCGGCATGAGGAAGCGTGGCAGGAGTAACCGCACCAGCTAGTGGCGCGCGCCTCCTATATAATCATTCCCGTGAGGATGCCATCCCCAATCAATGGGCGCGGATGAGGGCGGAAATCTCGTCCCGGGCCGCTTTCACCGCCTGTGCAAGCTCGTCAATTGCGCGCTTGCATTCATCGGGCCTTGCCCGTGCAGTCGTCTCCACCTCGGCGGCGGCGCCGGCAACCCGCGTTGCTCCGATCCCGACAGCCGAACCTTTGAGCGTGTGAGCGAGCGTCGCGATTGCAGCCGGCTCGCTCGCGCGCATGCGCTCGAGCAGCAGTTCCGACTGGCGATCGAACAGATGAAGGACTTCCCGTTCGAGGCTGCGATCGCCGAACGTCATGCGCGCGAGATGATCGCGGTCGAGCACCGCCACCTCCAGCGCTTCGGGCTGCGCGCGCTCGCTTATATTGACCGCGGCTTGCGCCATCTCGGGCCTCCCAGCCGTTTTTATTGGCGAAGAGTTTGGCCCGATCGGGATCAAATCCCGGTAAATGCAAGGCGGCGAAAGAAGACGGTGGTTAAGTCGCCGTAAGTGGGGGCGGTAACTCCTGTTCGCAAATCGTGTTCAGCCGTAACGTGGCCTCAATTCGCCCGCCATCATCCGTCGGNACGAAAGCGGGNTTGAGGCCGTTTGCTATGGTTAGCAATCGGTTAACGATGATAAAAAAGTCCTTACCGGCGTGGTTTCTTTCATGTTGCCAAGGCGATAGGATGCGCGCCGGGCGATAAATCGGGGAGATGGGCGGCTCGGCTGCCGCCAACGTGCCGTGCTTGCGGCATAACCCCCTGATTTCTTGACGGTTCGGGCCGCGGCGACAGTCCGGCGTAATGACGAGGCGACGACCGAGATGGCGAATACCCCGCAGAAGACTAAAGACGCGACCGAAGAGGCGCTGAACGCCATCCAGGAAGCCCTCAGCATACGCCCAGCAGAGACACGACCCAGTCCGTCCTTTGGCCCCGCGGAAGCCAGCCTCACGGACACGCCACCGCCGCATGAACCGGGCGACCTCTTTCCACACGATGGACCGCAAGCAGGATGGCAGGCGGGCGACGCCACGCCACGCCGCGCCGCAAATGACGACCGGATCGGCATTGGTCAGATTCTGCAGGCGCTGCGCCACCGTCCGTCGCGCGGCCCGTATATTGCCGCCGGCGTCGCCGGATTCATTTGGGTCGTCGTCTGCATTGCCGCGCTCTATTCGATCGACACGCAGGCGGTGTTCGGGACGGCGAAACTCGGCTTTGCCGCTATGCTTGCGATTGGCGGCGCAGTTGTCGTGCCCGTCGTTTTCTTCTTCGTGCTCGCACATATGTTCAATCGTGCGCAGGACATGCGCGTGGTTGCTGAATCGATGGCCGAAGTGGCGATGCGCCTGGCGCAGCCCGAAACCGTCGCCCGCGAGTCCATCGTAACCGTTGGCCAGGCCATCCGGCGCGAAGTCGCGGCCATGGGTGATGGCGTCGAGCGTGCACTCGCTCGCGCGGCCGAGCTTGAAGCGCTCGTCCACAACGAGGTGTCGGCGCTCGAGCGCGCCTACAACGACAACGAGGTCCGCATCCGTGATCTGCTCACGGAGCTGACCAACCAGCGTGAGACGCTGGTCAATCAGGCCGAGCAGGTTCGCAACGCGATTGCCAGCGTCCACCTCGATCTCGCCCATGACATCACCTCGGTCGGCGACCTGGTTGCCGACAAGGTCAACGAAGTCGCTCAACGGGTCACCCGCTCCCTGACCGAGAAAGGCGAGCACATTACACTTGCGCTCGGCCACGCCGGCGATTCCATGATCGATGCTCTGAGCGAGCGCGGGTCCACGCTGCTCGACCGGCTAGAAACGACAAGCGACCAGGCAACCAACGCCATCTCATCCGCGAGCGACCGCCTCTCTGGCAGCCTCAATTTTAAGACCGAGCATGTCCACGACGAGTTCGCCGACCTTGCGGCCCGCCTCCAGCAGATGATGACCGCGCGCCTCGATCAGGTCGCGCAGAGCTTTGGCGACAAATCGTCAATCACCATTGAAGCAATGGCGTCCCGCTCACAGCAGTTGACCGACGCCATCACCGACACCAGCAACCGCCTTGCGGAATCGATTGCGTCGCGGGCCGAAGAGGTCAACACGACCCTGCGCTCGACCGGCGACTCCCTCATCCTCGACCTTTCGCTACGCGGCGGCGACGTGGTTTCGAAGCTCGAGCAGACCGGCGCCCGCATAACCGACACCATTTCCAGCCGCAGCGACGCGGTCGCCGACAATTTCCGCGAGAGCGCCGAAACCCTGGTTGCCGCCCTCAACAACCGTGGCGAGGCAGTCAACGAGATGCTAACGGCGCGCCTGCAGGCCTTCGAGACGATGTTCAATCAAGGCGGGACCGAGCTCACCGAAAAGATATCCCGCGACTCAAGCAACCTCGGCAACCTGATCACCCGGCACATCACAGAGTTTGACCACACCGTGAAGAACTACGGCGGTGAGCTGGTTGGCCGGCTTGGCCA
>ARCol0yngRDRAFT_1000050_pt1 | contig 20956 bp, 23 predicted proteins | sample AraColrhizospDNA_FD_9197 | JGI IMG/M metagenome (IMG submission 9197) | reverse complement strand
CGTGTGAATTGTCGAATCACCATTTTTCCAAGTTACTGTTGTGCCCTTTGATACTGTTAATTTTGGAGGGTCAAAGAATTTGGCATTGCTTGGAGAAGACGATCCAGGCGAAATAATTACTGTAGGACCAGATGTCGTAGGAGGGGTTGATGTTGTTGCTGCTGAAGACTGGTTTTGGTTCCCAGATTGATTTCCTGCTTGTGTAGCATTGCCCATAGCAAATACTGCTGTCAAATGCATTGCTAATAGACCGCTCATCATTGTGCAAATTGCTAGTGCTAACACTAATGTCAATGTCTTGTTAGTCATGTAACTGGCTTATTGTTTTTAATATTTATTAGGTGATCTACGTTACCAGTAACTTAGGTAAGTCAAGTTCTTATAGGTGGTTCAATGATATTTGTCAACTCTTTTAACAACATACAACCGGTGGGAACTCTGTCTGCATTCGAGTCCACCCCCACCGGTTTTCTATCTATCTTATAATATATTCACTATATTTCCTCTTTTTAACTCTGCTTGAATTTCAGGATCTTCATGTTTTTTGTGAAAATCTTCCTTTGCACTTTTTTCCTGTCGCGGATACTATGCCTTGTAGGCCTGTCTTAATTCAGGTATCTTTAGAATAAAATAAATAAAACTGTGAAGATTTGGTTTATGGACTATTAGTCTGTGTCTGTGTAATGTTAAAGTTACCGGAAATTCCGTTACCTTTCTGGGAAGTGGAACATTGTATGCTATTTGTGTAAACCTTACACACTTTCGTTAAATCTTTGATCGAATCTCCATGATCTCCGGTAACACAAATTGTGGAACTGCTAGTTCTATCCTTATTTTTTGTTGTAATGCATTTATCATTATTCTTTGCTATTACAGCCTGTGTTAAATTTGACACTATGGTCGCACTCGTCATTAGGGATAAGGCTGTCACCAATGCAAGAATCTTCATGTTCACGAAATCTCCGCGAATAATTAGTATTTAGATTGGACGGAAAAATGTTAGATAATTATTTATACATAGAGTCAAATAATGACCTCTCACAAGTGGGTGGAGTCGCTTCAGTGTCAACTGGAAATTAATGGTGCTTCTGCACTAGATAGAGAATTAATCCAACCACATCGCATTTGTCTAGCCAAAATGAATCGCCATAGATTCTATGCCTGGGGACCATAAATGCCTTGAGGTCATAATAGATTAAAGGAGAGCAAAATACACAAAAACTTAAAGCGCATTTTTTGATATGAAAATTTTTTACCAAATATTTGCATTTTATTTAACCCCGCTAAATTTATAAAAATTCATAGTTATTTTTTCGGATGAAACCTAGTGCAGTTTTACGCATTAATTGAAGTTTTACTAATACCAATATTGATATTTGTTCCTACAGAGGTAGTTGGAATTTCACAGACTGAACCAGGACAGAATTCACTTGCTCTCGCACAACATAAATGTGTAGAATATGACCCTACACAAAAATTGATCAAAGTTCAGTGTCAATCTATCCATCTTACAGATATCTACAATAATTTAAGTAACACAGGTGCTCTAGTGAAGGAAAATGATGATAAAGACCACAAAAATGCTGACAACCACGCCAAAGTCTGGATTCTTAATTCCGGAATAGTGATAGACAAAGATGGCAGTCTAATTATTGACTCAAAGGATACTTCTTGGCTAAAGATAACGGCTACGCCTACTATGCAGTTGAAGCAGAATACGCCTAACGCCACCGATAAGGAATCTAACTACTCCGACTCTGATGACACGATTACCTTTAATCATCCTGGTATTAAAGAAAACGTACGAAATATGAGTAATTTTAGCAGTATTAGCAATATTAAGGATGATACAATAGTTGTAAGCAAACACAATGGTGATAATCCTAACGGAATCCACGTTCATGGTTCTTTAGTTATTGATTCGGTAAAGATTACCTCATGGGATTCTGAAAAAAAGAAGATTATTGATTTTGGTTTCGGAAAAAGACCTGGAGAAGAACATACAAAATCAGACTACGACACAGCAGAACCAAGAGCATTCATAAGAGTGTCAAAAGACGCAACGGGCACAACTAACATAACTAATTCAGAGATTGGATATCTTGGTTACTCATGCAGTAGATGTGCGGGGCTTTCGTATTATGGTGGCGACGGTTCAATTATAAAAAACAGCGATATTCATCACCTCTTAAAAGGTTATTATTCAAAGAATATGGGTCACATGATAATCGAAGGCAATAAATTTCATGATAATTATCTGTACGGCATTGATCCTCACACAGGAACTCGTGACTTGATAATCAGGAACAACAAAGTTTATGACAATAACGCATCTGGTATTATTTGCTCAAAGGATTGTTATAACCTCCTGATAGAAGGTAATGAGGTATATAGAAGTGGAGGTGTTGGGCGGGGAATCGCATTTAGCATAAATACGAGCAATTCGATTGCTAGAAACAACGATGTTCACGATAATGAGCGGTGTATTTCCTTTAATAGGGATTCAAACAATAATCACGTTTACAATAACACTATCTCACACTGTAAATTCGGTATATATCTTTCCAATACTTCAAGGAATTCAATTGATGGTAACAGTATTGCTCACTCAGACTATGGAATAGTGATGAAAAATGTGACTTCGAATAATATAATGAATAACTCTATAGATACTACGAAAACTGGAATAATGTTGATAAACAAGTATACCCACAGTACCAACAATACTACTCTGAATTCCAATAGGCTTAATGAAACTGAATTTGACCTCTATCTGGACAGACTAGTTTCTACAAACAAACTATTGGATGTGTCAACTCCTTCATTTATAGACACGGGTAAAATTAATGGCTTGAAGAATTTACTTGAATCATAGCCAGACGCAAAAAATTATCAATCAATTTCTGATGAAGTTCAGATTCAGGGCTTGTATGTTCACCCACACAGGACTATATTTACTACGGTAGGTACAGGCGGAGAAAAAATGTATAATTTCACAGGTCAGTCACCTTATGTGATTAGACAGTTTGAAAGGCATGGTTATCTAGATTTAACATTTAAAAACAACGGGTCAAAGATGATCGGAACCTTTTATGAAAACAGAGCACTGCATGATAAGGATCACTTTTCAGTAACAATAACTATAGGATAATAAGAGTGGCATTACGTTAGGTGAAGGTTGTTTAAAATTAACCTCGTTTTGAATATGTTCATTTTATACTGAGATCAAAATTGACAAGAAAAAGCTTATCCAGCCGTAGGAGTTACGATGCTCGTCTCTGTATCTCTTTCTGTATCGGTATTATTTTGGGTTCCAGATGTCGCATTCTGTTGACCAGATAGCTTTATCTGTCCTCTTATTTCACCATCTGGATGGGCTTGGGTATGAACGTTAACGTAATTGTTTCCATCTTTCATGGAAGAGATAAGTTCTGAAATTGTCATTCCCTTCAAAGGGCCAATCAGGCTCGAATCAGTAATGCTCCCATTTATAAACACGCCATTGGATGTTTTTTGCTTGTTACCATTGGCGAGTAGGTCAACAACTGGTTGCCCGTTTTCTCCAGATTTCCCTTGATGTATGTGGGCCATTGTTACATCTGCGAGTCCTGTGATGTTAAGTTTGTATTTGATGTTTGACTCCTTAACCTTTAATGATACTTTTCCCTGAGCATCCGTTGTGACTCCAGGAACCTCATTATCCCCCTTTAATTTTGCCTTGAACTGTTGTTTTGCATCTGCTCCATTTATTTGATTCTGACCGATCGATCCAGCAAAGATAATGGTTGAGACAATTACTAGCAGGGTAATTCCACATAATTTAGAGCCTATTGACACGGTTTCTCAGGCGTCTCTATGGCTTATAACATTATATAGTCAGACTACAGAAAATTAAAGAGAACTTTTCTTAGATTTTATAGCAAAATGCGGGATAAGCATATGTATTTGTAACAGACAACGGAACCTACTCCTTTGATTGGATGTATGCTAAATGGCATACTCATGAGCTAACTCTTGATGAAATGAATTGTGTGTAATCTAAGAAATGAATCAAGGTTCATTTCATGATGTTTTAAGAATCGTGTTAAAGAGTATTCATATTTTCCTTGTTTGGTCCGAATTAATAGAGTTTACAAAGTTAGAATAAGCATTAGAATTTTCTAATTCGAGTTTACTCGGATTCGACTCTTTCTGAACTAACATACTTCTGTAAACGAGAGGTATCATAAAGAACTAATTATTTAATCAGTTTTATCAATGACTTAATCATAATTTAATCTAATAGTTGAACAGCATGGAGCGCAGTTAAGCAGAAGTAAAGGAAGCAAATGCAATGAATGGGTCAAGTAATTAGTTCATATTTCAGATTCTTGCTGAAGATATGTCGGAATTGTGGTAACGTTACACTAAATTATAAATAAAAAAAGTTGAAAGTGATCATTGACCATGCTCAAACTGACTAGACATGTTCCTGATTTCGTTGTGGACTTATTGTTTTGAAGCCATAGTTGGTAATGGAATATTCACTAGTAAAAAATGGGATGCAATTGACTATTGAATTATGATACTGAGGATCAGTCTTAATTCGACATAACATTATTTATTAACCTTATAATTCACCTATGCATCCTTCCATTTTTCTCGAGGCGATAGGCGTCTTTGTGGGACTCCTTTATTAGTTTTGTTGATCTCTATGTATCTGATGGTTCATATCAAAATAAAAATGAATTTTGACGATTTATTTTTGGTCACATTGTTGTCAGCGTTTTTAGTAATAGTATTAGCGGATAGTAACTTAACCCAATTTTCTGTCAGTGCCTTGCCGGCTTATGATAAGGGAAATTATTATGTAAATATACAAGAAGATTCTGGGAACGACCTGGGAGCATCCACTTCCATGGGAGATGAAAATTCAACAAGTGATAGTACAAACCAAAGTATGAGCGGTGTGACAGATGAAGGAACTACAAATAGTGGAGTGAGCAATGATACTGGAGAAAACAATGGTCCGCAAGGTACAAGTACAAACTCATTGGATGAGGGAACTACAACTAGTGAAGGGAGTAATGATACGGGAGGAGAAAATGTAAATCAGACTAGCGAATCATCATCATCCTCATCAGCCGAGGCACAATCAAACCAAAATGTTAGCCAGAACGTAGAATCTCAAAACCAGCTCCAAGCCAATCAGAGTACATCAGTTCAAAATGAGATTCAAAATAATCCTCAAGTAAACGTCAATAACACTAATACCCAAACTCAAGCTAACACCCAAACAACTAATATTCAATTACAACAAAAGTTGGAAAGTGAAATTATAGAAAGGGAGGGTGAAAAGCCTATTCCGTTAGAAGAGCAAAAAAGAATAGAAAGTCACGATGTAATTGTGCTTAAAGAGCACAAATCACTGACAGGTCCAAATTGTAGAGCGGGGGACGTTCTTAATGGCGCCTCAAATGAGAAAGATCTTAGGGTCTTGAGCAAATGTCAAGAAGCAACAGGGGTGGTAAAGCACACCAAAAAGATGGACGACGGTGATTACAAGTTTTTCTTGGAGGTTGACAAGAAATATGATTTCCTGCTGAACGATAAAAATAGAGAAAAAACAGATGGATTTTTGGTAGTCGAAATAGTACCTAAGGACCAACACATAACAGGTGTATATCTTCCAGAGTCAGGTGACCAAGTCCACATATGGGGCGCATGGGTAACTGACAAACCAAAGGGATGGCACGAAATACACCCAGCTTGGAAAGTTGCCAAGCAATAATAATCGTGTAGAACCCCTTTTTTTNGGTTCTGCTCTGGTTTTTTCATTTAGATTTTACCTTAATACCAATACTATTCATCATCGCCTCTGCTTTATGAAATGAACCCCGACGCAAGNATTCGCTCNTATTTTTACAAATAATTTTTTCATTTAAATGGCCCTTAATCCATTGTAATTCCAGAGCTTATTCCGCCGTAGGGACTAGATTAGGACCTTTCCGATTAATTTATTGTGAATACAAATGGTTTCGTAACGTTACCGGGTTGTCCATTCTCTGTTAGGAAATAAACAGTAGCAGTCGCTGGAATTTTTCCAGCCTTGATTGCCTGATAAATTGTCCCAGAAGCCGGACCGGCTACTGTAACCTCCTGCCCTGGGTTTAATTCGAATGGGGGTGATTTTGCAGTGCAACCTTGGGTATGTTTTATAACCACATTATTAGACATAAAGAATGCGGTTAAAGGTGAATCGCACTGCCCAGCCGGTAACAGTATCTTGTGTGGTGAATTATTGACTACTGTTGATAATACTTCAAACTTGCTACCGGCCTTTACATTTGTTGGCAAGGGATGAGTGTCTTTTAGGTCAACTGTAGAACCTGTTGTATTTGTGGTCGAATTGTTTTTGAAAGATTGGGAGTACGCATTTCGGTCCTGGTCCAATGAAAAGCTGAGGATAGCAATACTTATGAGTGCGAATGATAAGGCTACTTTAAAAACCTGTTTTAGTTTACAAGATTGCATGAAACAATATATTTACTGAACTATTTGTGCTTATCCCTGACAGATGACATAATTAACCAATGGAGAATGGAGATTGGTTTTGTTAATCCAGGAGTCGGATTCTAGAAAAAATAAAATAAAGGTAATACAGATACTAGTTACCAGTATTATCAACGTTATTATTATCATTCTTTAACGATATTTTGTTTGCGAAATAGTTTGCATCTTCAACGCAGTGAACTATTTCCCGATAGGTAAGACTTTTTCCTATCTCTGCTGCAAGGTGTATACAATCTTGCGTTTGTTTATCGGCCCCTTTATAGGCACCCGAGTCCCAGAACGCACTCAAAGGAAATTCCTCATTAATAATGACGTGATTTTTTAAGTCGTGTACCAAGTCATTGAGAGTGTCGTAGCTTCCAGGGCTCTTTGTGTTAGTATTAGTGGGCTGCAGATTATTAGCTTGGTGGCCGCTAGATGACTGGGTATTATTGGAAGCTAGAGTATTACCGGTATTGGTAACCATATTAGAAGTCGTCGTAGCCTCTGAATTAGATTTAACATTTGAAGTTGACATACCAGCAGTGTAGGTATCCGTAGACATAGAGGACGCATTAAGACCACTTGCTTCCGGAGCATTTGTCAATGAGCGTATAGATGTATTACTGTTTTCTGGTAAACTAGACGAACCATAAATCGTTTCCACCGTGTCCTTTAAGATACCGAAGTACTTGGTGGGCACTAATTTGCCACTACTGTCGGAGGCCAAATTAAAACTCGTTGTATCTGCATCTCTGTAATCCCATTTCCAGAAAGCAGTGCCCCATACTCCTGCTTTCTTGAAAGCCCCCAGTATCTGTGCCGCATTAGATTTTGTAAACTCACTCTGACCGGGATTGATTTTGAATATTCCTCCATCCCTTGTCCTTACAACATTATTCCACTCCCCAATGTATAATGGGACTCCAGTTAGATCCCTGGTTTTCAAAAACAAGTCAAATCTTTGCTTCTGATATGCATCTCTATTGGGAACTCCATAGACACTTATCTTGAATGCGATATTTTCTTTATTTGAAGGAGCCATTTTTGCCAAGTTTTCTGGTGAAATATTAATTGGGCTATTCAGGTCAACTGGAATATTCATGCTGTAGACTATCGTTTTACTGGTGATATTTCTCAACTTTTCCGTAATGAAGCTATTAAACTGGCCTATCTTAGACCATTGATCTATTTTGTCAGCGTGAGGCTCGCTAAGAATCTCATACCCCAAGGTACTTGGATGATTATCGACTGTCAAGACTATTTTCTTAAGAAATTCTGACATTAGTGTCCAACCATCATTTCCTTGCTTATCTTTAACAGATCTGTTCCACCAGTCCGCCCAAAAGACTTGCGCTGCTTTATCGGCCGTATTACCGCCACCGCCCCTGGAATATTTTGAACTGCCTTGAAACATAGACCATGGAAAACCTGTTCCTTGGTCTTCTAGCCATGATGAGGTGTGCCATTGATGATTGTCATAGATGACTTTCACTCCGTACTTGTCTGCTGCATTGGCTACTGATTCTATTTCCTTCATGAAAGCCTTGGGATCCCTTTCGTAAGCCTCCCAATAAAACAGAAATCTAGCATGATCCAGACCCGCTCCGGAAATCTTTTTCAAGCTATCATCAATGTAATTTGATGGAGCTTGTGGCGAACCGTTGTCGTGTTGTTTCATATTGACAAAAGCTCCCTTCATGACAACGCCATTGATAGCTTGGTTACCAGTCGGTTGATTTGTCAATGCATACGAGTTTAAAGTAGCTGTAGTAAAGATGGCAATCAGAAGTGACAAAATTATTAAGCTACTTGTTAAAATCAAGGCAATAGGAATAAGAACTCGAATGATTTAATATGTATTACTGATTCGTTATTCACTAAAGATTTGAAAAGTCACAAGTACACTGGTTTTATTTGGAGCGTCCTCTTGATGGTTGGTTATAATGAAATATAAACACATTGTAATATCTCAATTCGGTGGACCAGAAAATCTCTTACTAGTTGAAGATGATCTTCGTGAACCAGGACCTAATGAAGTGCGTGTCAAGGTGCTCTCTGCAGGAGTATCGTTTGCGGACATTTTGATGAGACAGGGAGTTCATCCTGAATCATGGAATCTGGGGAGAACTCCGTTTACCCCGGGATGGGATATCGTTGGGGTTGTTGATAAATTAGGGAACAAAGTGTCATCATGGCATATAGGTCAGATTGTAACCGCTTTACCAGTAGTCGGAGGNTATTCAGAATACATATTTATGTCATCAANTGACTTGGTAGCAGTTCCCATTGGGCTTGATCCTGCTGANGTTGTAAGCTTGGTATTGAATTATNTCACTGCTTATCAGATGCTCCATCGTTGTGCCCACATAAAATCTGGCGAAAGCATATTAATCAATGGTGGTGCTGCTGGCGGAGTTGGTACAGCGCTACTCCAATTAGGGAAGCTTGTTAATCTCGATAAAATGTTTGGAACAGCATCAGCTGAAAAACATGGTATTGTATCTGATTTAGGTGGCATTCCAATTGATTACAAATCGGTAGACTTAGATCAGGAGATTATTAAACTCACAAGTCATAACGATAATGAACCAGGCGTAGACGCTGTATTTGATGGTATTGGAGGAAAATCGTTTAAATCCTCATACGAGATTCTTCGTAGTGGCGGTAGACTAGTGGCTTATGGAGGCACACCGACCGCAGACCTCGGCGATTGGTTGATGATGTTTACAATGAATGTGGTTTCTGACAAGAAAAAATTTATCTTGTATAGCATACAAACTTTAAAAAGATTAAAGCCAGCTTGGTTCCATGAAGATTTAGTTTTATTATTGGATTTACTAAAACAAGGAAAGATAAAACCTATCATTGGAGCGAAAATGCCTCTAGACGATGCCGCCAAGGCTCATGAATTACTAGCCAACGGCTCCGTCAAAGGTAAGATTGTGTTGATTTGTAACGATTGATAAATAAGAAAATTGGGGACGTTTTGACTGAGTATTACTGTTCAGTAACCACTATATCTTTGGCTTCTGCCTTGAAACCAATTTTTGCGTGGGTTCCATCACAGTATGGTTTACTTTTCGATCCTCCACATCTACACATGGCTGCAAAAACTACGCCGTCAACAGTGACCATTCCAGGACCATTTTCTGCACACTTAATCTCTACTCTAGCCATAACAGCTTTTGTTTTTGCGACTATATAAGTGATGCCATAGGATGTAAATTGAATTCAGGTAACCCGAATACATTCTATTTCTAAGTCTTAAATAACTAACTTACATAAATAATGAAGGTAAAATTTCTAGGTGTATTACTTTATGTACAAGTAATTACCTTTTTTATCGTACCCTAGGTCAGCCATGGTTAAAACCGTAAAATTACCGTCATGCAAATATTTCATCTCCTTATTGAATAAATCCAAGTTTGTGCTGTAATCAATCTCTTGATCACCTGCTTGATGATATATGATTATTGGAATTGCCGATATTGTCCCATTTTTATTATATTTAGTTTGGCTGTTTACTACTTCAACAAACCTATTATACAATGCAGGATCGTCAAATGAATTTACTTTTCTAGACAGGTCATGACTCCAGCCTCTTATTGAATATTGATTGGCATAATTTAGGTTACCAGTTTTGGTAAATGTACTGCAATCAGTCTGATGTGATTTATGTATCCAGCCATCACAGTGTAAAAAAGTGACTGGGCTACTTGCAGTTCTAGCCAAATCATAGTATTTGGACACTACCTTCACTACAGTTTTATTATCCCACCCTTGATCGAATGGATAAGCAAAACTTGTTGCTCTTATCCCATGTTCCTGAAGACACGCCTTTGACTCCCCTATCTGAAATTCCAGACTCTTTTTTGATGAATCACTTAGGTTACGATGATTCATGGTGTGAGATTCAATGTCATGACCTTCTGCAGAGAGTTGTTTCACTTCACTCCAATTCATATAACCCGGTTTATTTCCCAGATAGTTGCAAACTACATAGAAAGTGGCCTTAAATCCATATTTGTCAAGAATTGGTTTTGCTTGAGTAAACTGTGTTTTGCGACCATCGTCAAAGTTTAAAATTACTACCTTATGATTTGGAATACTTTCTGACAAAGATTGTGCGTGTANTTTATGTTCAANGTCAAATTGTTTANTACCAAGGAATAACAGAAAGCCAANTAAAATTAATAGGACAACATTAATTCGAATTAAAACTGACTTCTGTTCGCTTCTCAAGAATCAAACATACAAAGCCTGAACGGATAATATATAGATATGTTTGATTGCTTGACAACCTAATTCACTTTGGTCTCTTGTAAAGTAATAATTTAAAATAAGCCTTTAGAATAATCTTATTGTAGAATAAATAATTTAGTCAAAAAAATCTTCATCAATCTCTTTTAAAGGATTTATTTCTTATAATTTATAATAATTTCCGACATGCGAATTAGCTCAATTTCTCATCTACGCAATAATAAAACTAAATTTCCGCAACTTAATATATGATCATGGATAGAAATAGTTAATGAGCTTTCAAAATATATCCATGTGGAAGTTAGCGATAATTTTCATTGTTGCTGGTGCAGTTATAATATTTGCATTATTGGGTTCATCTGCAAAAAATTTGTTTTCCAAAAGTGTGTCAGAGGATGTCTCGGTCAAGATGAAGAAAGATGGTGATTGCATTGTAGAACCTTCAGACCAAGTCCCTAGGGTGATCTCAAATTGTAATTATGCTGTTGGAGATAACCTGTCGATAACTTACAAGCCTCAGCAGCCCGCCATTGAAAAACATGAGCTGAAAAATTCCACAACCCATTAAATATTCCTATCATTGGATACAGTGGAACCATTTAGGTAAAATGTCAAGATAACTTATTTGGTGTAACTAGTAGAAAACAACTTTAAATGAAATAAATCATCAAGTGAATTAACTTAAGTGAAGCGTCCAAATATTTTGTCTATTTTTCCACAAAAATGTATTTTTAGTTTGAGAATGTTCCAGAAATGTTTATTCTGGAAATAATTGACTACATCCATTTGATCTGGACTTACCTTTCATTGGTAGAGGTGAAATACTAATAGCATCATATTGAAAATTCATGATAATGACCAGATTGGCAAAAACAGACCTAACTTCATACTTAAGATAGTAGTTTCCTCATCTGTCAGTGCGACGAATATGCCAACACTCCTTTGAACTGTGGTCTATTATTTTATTATAATTACAAATTACTAAAATTTGGTACTTGTTATATAATACCTGTAATGATAATAACTATTGATAAATAGAATTTTACCCATGATCTTCAGAACTCAAGCGTGTGTATTCATAAATACATCCGTAAGCTAATCATGTCTCGGGAGGGCTTCCTTGGTTTCTGCTTTTGGTTTTTCAACATTTTTGTTGGCCATATCATACTTCATATCAATATTTCGCAAGAGATTCAAACGAAAAAAGACATAGATATAACTATTCATACATAGTAGAATTCAAGATAATTGTTAGAATTAGGCTTACATACTAAGCCGATAAATATTTGAGTGGTATGGAATCATGATACGGCAGGTGAGTGCGATACTTGAAAGTCCTATTAATTGCAGGTGGCAGTGGTAGCAGGGCCAAGCCTTTTTCTCAGTATACACCAAAACCCATGATCTCTCTGGATGGGCGGCCAATCATAGATCATATAGTAAGGTACCTTGCGAAGTTTCCTGAGATAGAGGATTTCGTTATTGTGTGCGAGTTTGATGACCATGGAAAACAGATTATTAATTATTTTGAAGGTAAAGAGAAGGTCATAGGTAAGAAAATTGTATTTGTAGAAGACAAAAAAAATGGGACTGGAGGTGCAATATTGAATGCTGAAGCAGAGATCGGAAGCGATCAGTCATTTATTGTATGGTTTGCTGATAATATTTGTGCACTGGATATAAGCAGCTTTATCAAACAATACAAATTTTTAGACGATAGTCAAAAAAAACGTGGAAACGGTATAATCGGAATGGTTGTGACAAGGGATTATCGGAGAGAAGAAACTGGTAGGATTATATGCGATCTCAATGAAACTAACAAAATTGTAGAATTTACCGAAAAACCATTTGCAAAACTCGATCTTCCCGAGACACTCGGAATATATATTTTTGGTAATACTTTGTTCTCATACATACATAAGCATACAAGTGGTTCACTAATTGGTAGCAGTATAGATCTGTCTTTTGATATCCTTGCCAAGTTACCATCACTTGGTTATGGATTATATTCTTATCCTATTTCCAAACACGTTGATTGGATTGACGTAGAATCTCCAGTTTACGCAGAAAGAAACAAAGAATTAGTAAAGAAGGTACTCACACAAATGGAAACAAAGGAGTAACAGCAAATTTGAGTGCCTCTCTGGTTGTTTAAAAAAAGAAAGATGTTTGGGAAAAGCTCTCTAATTTAAAATAGTTATATTAAAAAAGAGAACTAGCTAGGTTTCATATTATTCTATACATGATTATTTATTGGCCAGATATCTCAATTATTCCTTTCATAGTATCTGGGTGATACTCACAGTGATATTCAAGCGTGCCAGTTAAATTACCAGGTAAGGTTAATTTTCCAGTCTTACCCGGTGCCACCTCATTGCCTTTCGCAATCTCAGTACCATTTGATCCAATTATTAATTGGTGCTTGGTGTCAGTGGGATTCTTTATCTTGATAATATAGTCTGTGTTTGCATCTAAGTGCAACGTAGGATTTATTGCCTTGCTAGTGTTCTGCCACCTGTAGGTTGAATTCTTTAGTTCTAATGCATTTAAAGCGATAGAAGTAGTGTTACCAGAAGAAGTACTAGAAGAAGTAGAACTAGCTTTGTCGGACGAACTGCTCTTTTTTGCAGATATAGTTTGGATAAGGTAGTGTGATGAGTAGCTCATACCTATCAGTAGTACTGATATTATCATGCACAAAGTCAAGGTCTTTTTGTTATAATGAAGGTAACCCATATTGTAGTAGTTATTACCGTATTATATTAACTTAGAGACAAATCCCATTCTTGGAACCCGAAAAATGGGATCCAGGTTAATCAACCTATTGGATTACGGGAAAAAATCTAAAGTCAAGGCTGAACTTTATTCATATTTTGGAATTTCTTATCGAAGAATACCGTTGTGTAATTATAGGAAGTAACACATCGCCTATTTTATTTTTAGTCTTCTGTTGTGTGTAGCTGGCTATGACGTCACTGTAGTCAGGTAAGATATTATGTTTGTGTATAACTTCATCTGTTCTAAAACATTTGCAACAAATCCAAGATATGTGTTCTTCACATATATCACAGACTAAAGTAGGTTCCAAATGAGTACCACACGCTCTGCAGGAACGATTATAATACATATCCGAAGCCAGTCCATTTGATAAGGCAGTGCGAAGAGTAGCTCATACCTATAAGTAGTATCGATATCGTGCTTGATGTAAAGATCTTTTTGTTTAAGTGATGTGTATACATCACATCATATCTATACTAGTTTTTTTATTAACATAGAGACAAATTCCACGTTTGGGTTCCCCAAGTGGAACCCAAATGTGGATCCCACAATATGGTATTGAGCAAAATATCTATATGTAGAGTGTGAATCTAAGATATTAATTAAGTTGTTTGATGGAAACTTACTTCATTTAGCGAGCGGTCTTATCATGTTTGCAGCTGCCATTGTTCCGGTTTACCTCAGTTTAAAATTAAGGAGTAATCTTAGAATTCTTACAGTTTTGCTATCACTTTTCATTTTCATTCACGGATTATATCATTTCGCATATTTTGCAGGTCAGGAAATATTGGGAGAGGGACTCTTTAGAACCGTTTCTATTGTTGTTTTAATAATTTTTGGTGGTGCATTCATCTACATTGAGGGATCCAAAAAGGAGAAAGTAATAGTATGACATTGTCGCCAGTTTTGGCTCTTGCGAGTAATCTTACACTTTATTTATTATTTGTTGCACTGGGAATTTTTGTGTGGTTGGCTGCGCGTTCACCTGGTGTCAATTCTTTCAGGTTTCAAATTTCCATCTTCATTTTGATATGGATTGGCGGAGAAATCGTGACTACTTTATATGAGTCTGGATTATTCGGTTTCCGCTTTGCGCTACATGATCTTGGTATGCAGATACATTTAGTCTCTATGATACTTTTTGGATTAATTATGTTTGTGAGATTTTACTACTCCTATAGATCGGGCCATAAAATCGTAGAAAGCATTGCTTCAGTCCTCAAGTAGTTTTTGGCAGGCTAGTCACTCAGCTATATCCTTAAGACTTTATGTTCATAAAGAGAAAAATCTTTCAGTGAGCTTGTTAACAGGATCAATGTTTTGCTCCGCTTCTATTATTATCTTAATGTTTTCGTATTTTACGACTATGGATCTGAAGACACTATGAAACAGGCTGTATTTCTTTCCTTCATCAGTTATACATATTCTGTCAACTACGAGAAGGTCTTGCTCTACCAGCCATTTAATTTTTCTATAAGCGGTAGTATGGGGCATCTTGGTCTCCATGATGATGTCATATACTGATTTGGACTGGTCCATTGTTGAATTGATAATGCTAACCATCTCAGGATCGGCCAGAGCAGTTAAGATTGCTTTCTTGATTTTCTGACGATCTAGTTGCATTTCTATCCACCTGCTGAATTTGGTGATTGATATAATATCGATCTGGTTACTTTGTGTCTGAGGCTCCTGATGCAGTGTATGAAAGCTGTGTGTATTCCAGCAAATACCCATGCCTCTTTTGCTACTTGCCTAGTTCTAGAATGAATGTTGTGCATGTACCCTGTGTCATTAGTTCTGAAATCACATGCAGCGTGTGTGATAGCAGTTTGAAAGAATGAATTTTCCGTCACGTCGTCATAGAGATAGGTAAACACCTCTGTCATGTAATCCCCTAGTTTCATTACCATGACCTCAAATTTTGTCATAATTTGCAAGTTGCTTACCTTTATTCTTTAGGTATAATTAAGTAAGTATATAAATTGTTAAGTGCTAAAATGGTAAGTNGGTTCGGGAGTATGCGAGTTTGATAGCAAATAATATTTGGATCGAGGAGCGATTGAGTTAAATTGGATCAAAAAGAAGCGCAAAAATTGGTTTCGATGACTACTAGATGTCCTGTGGACTGTACATTTAACTTGATAGGTAAAAAATTTACTATTCATATTCTAAGAAATATCATTATTTTGGGACATACNAGATTTAATCAATTCGAAACTATAGAAGGTATTAATTCCAAGACTCTCGCCATTCGCCTTAAAGAGATGTTAGAAAATGATCTAATAGAAAGAAAGGTCTATCCAGGTATCCCAACAAGGGTTGAGTATTCAGTAACAGAGAAGGGAAAATCAGTGCTTCCAATTCTTGAGCAAATGCTTGCATTCTCAATGAAATATGCACCGGAAGAGGTCTTTCCAGACGGTAAGTCAAGAAGCTTCAAGGATGTGCTGGGACGAAATACGGAACGTATGCCATAAGTTCAAATTCTAATAAAGCAAAATCCATTCTCACAAAATTCCATAGGATGTACATTGAAGAAATGGCACTAAATTGATGAGAAGCTCCAAAGTTCTAACAACTCAAGCTGGCAGTTTATTGGCCGGATCGGAGTCAGACAACTAAGAACAAGTCATGAGAATAACCAAATCAAAGGATAATTTGGCATTCAAGTTACTATTAGTTAAGATCAACACTTCTTAACGTTAATCAATTATTGGTAAGATAGTAAGTATGAAAAACCTCTAATTTTATGTTTTTTTGATATTAATATGTCCATCAACGCCAGATTTCATTTTGTTAAATAATCTTACTGCATCTATTAATTGCCAGATCCAAAAACCACCTCCTAAAATCACACCAAATACCAAACTAAACGGAAANGGAACGAACAAAGCTACACCAAGCCATATGGCTACTCTAGCTATCAATATTATTATGCCGCGTTTTTTATAGCCTAGATAGATATGTCCAACACCTGCAATTACGACCGCAAAAATAATCGTTAATGCTAAACTTTTTGCCAATTACATTATGACCTCACTAGTGATAGTGTAGCTTTCAATTTTAATTTTATCATATTTCAATATACACTCCGTCTTTTTATTCATTTTAATTATCGTTCATCACATTTAAATAAAATTATATCACAAAAAATAGCTCATTTTCTTAATATAGTAACATTATTTTTATTTAGATTGAAATCTACTTCACTAGAAATATAGCTCCACACTCTTAGATTGCTAGCGTGATCGGTACGCCTAAACCCAACTAGACTTATTTAGTTGGTAACACAACTTTATCGGCAGTAATTATTTTTCCACTATTTAACTCTACAAGAATCGGATCCAAAGTAATTATGATTACATAAGTTTTCATAAAAAAATATCCAAAGTATGAAGGAATGTTCCTGCTCTACTAATAACCTGACAATTCATCAATCCCCAGAAAGTCAATCTATAAATTTTACAAGCTCAGAATTTAACTTGTCTCTCTCCTCATAGTAGAAACCATGTCCAGCCTTCTCAATAGAAACTAGCCGTGATCCCTTAATACCATCATGCATGGATTTAGCTAGGTCGAATAGACAAACATGGTCATCTAATCCATGAAGAATTAGAGTAGGCACATCAATGGTTGTGAGATCTCGTCTCAAATCTGCATTTCTAAGTTCAATTGCACATTGAATGGTGGCATGTGCCGAGGCAGCTAAACCAAGACTTAAATTCCAAATTTTGAATTCTGAACTCAGCTTGTTAGGATTTGCAAAGAATATTTCAGTAAAGTTCTTGAGCATTGACGGACGGTCGGTGTAAGTTTGTCGAATAAGATCATCTACTGCAGAACTGTCTATACCAAATGGATAATCTTCTCGTTTGGTAAAGCATGGTGCCGCTGCTCCTAACAACACCAATTTAGCTATACGCGAACCTTCATGGCGTGCCATATAATGGATGGCGATAGCTCCTCCCATGGAAAATCCCGCTAAAACTACATTTTGTAGGTTAAGAGAATCAAGAACAGCTTTAAGATCATCAGCCATGGTATCATAATTATAACCATCCCATGGTTTATCAGAGTCGCCAAAACCCCGCAAATCTATACCAATACATCGATAGCCATGCTTAGGAAGTTCTGTAAATTGATATTCAAACATCTTATGATTAACAGGCCATCCATGGATGAAAACAATCGGTTTTCCAGTTCCAATATCTTCAACATTAATAGCAACTTCGTTTACACCGTTGATCTTGCGGCTCAATTACGATCCTCCCCTAAATTATTTTCTAAATAAACATCGATAATATCATTCAGACGGTCTATAATCTGAAATATCATTGCTAGATAATAACATGCATTGGATTTAACCCTTAAGTTCGAAATTGTTAACAGCTTTGAAAGGCAAGCTATTGCATTAGCAGAAGAGGAAGGCTTTATAACCGGACACTTCTTGCTTCACAAGGTTAAGGATTATTAATAATACACTATCAAGCATTAATTATAAAATTAATGTTACTTATTCAAGAGGATATCGAAGAGCTAATAACACTTAATACCAGTAACACTTATCCTTATCTGTCTGAATTTGATTCATGGAATAATAAATCAAACGTAAATCGAAATACAGATACGCACGATTATTTTAATCTTGGAAGGCAGATGCAAAGAATACGGTAAGTAAGGGCAAAAAAAAAGGTATTATTATTGTCATCATGTTAGCGATCCTAGTTGTACTGTCTATATATATTATAAAACCTGAGTCTTTATTTCCTAAAATTAAAAAGTTTGACAGATTTGGAATAGTGGAGATTTATCCCACCAAGGTTGGAGGAAGAGAATGGTTTATCGATATGGACAATCCCACAAAGGATGGGCTATTCAATCCTCAATCCAACATAACAAGACAGGTTGATGGTTCATGGCAAATTAGTGGCAGACAAAATATAGGAAAATATAACAATGAGGTAAGAATGGATGTTAATACACCCACAGGTGAACATGAGTGGAAGAATGTGGAAATGACTGGATATGCTAGGGTAATACATGCGAATCCACCATTTGATTCGCTTGTATGGTATGCTAGAGGAGGGAGGCACGATAGCCTAGTACCATGTGAAGGTACGTCCCTTAAAGGAAGAATAACTGTTAATGGTACCGCATCTTGGATAAAAGAAATATGGCATATAGGTGGATACACTAATGAGAGGGATAGGGTTCAAGCTACAGACTCAATAATAGGTAGGTGGATAGGATGGAAAGTTGTAATGTATAATATTGATAATAACAAGGCAGTGAAAATGGAATCCTATCTAGACGATAAAGGTAACAACAGATGGATAAAAGTCACAGATTTGATCGATAACGGAGGATGGTATTCCAATTATCCAGATTCTGTATTTTACAGTGCAAACTGCGGTAAACCCAAGGACTATATTATCACAAATGGAGGACCCATAGCTACATTTAGATCCGACAACATGGTTTGGGACTTTAAGGACTTGAGTGTTAGAGAAATTCAAGACCAAAAATGATTACTAAAACACCATTCTGTGAGGTAACTTTACCATTGGTACTGATTCGACCAATGCATCAATATCCATGAACATGGTTAATTCACACTAAATATGTACTAGTTTGAAATCTTACTACAATTGGCAAGATGAAAAAAATTGAAACCTTTACAATTTTCGCATTATGACAGGAAAGCTTCGTTCGGGAAAAGCTTACATAGGAGTTTACTATTTGCAGGATTCTTATATGAACATCTATTTCCTACAGTACTAACGAACAAGAATCTCTGCCTCAAGATCGCATTAGTTATTTTTATGATAAATTTTATTTTTATTTCTGCCGGTTCAAAGAATATCACTTTAATAAATAAGGCATTTGGAGATCAGGGGCGGACCAAAACCATTCTGGAGAAAGAGTTGTCTTTACTTCCGAAGATGGTGTGTTACTAGTTGGTAGTTATTATAAGCCTAGAATAGGGATCAGCAATTCTACACCATCAGTGATTTTACTACATATGTTAGGAATGGATAGGAGCGCCTGGGATAAATTTGCACAAGAACTCAGTCAAAATGGTTATGCTGTCCTCTCTGTTGATTTAAGGGGTCATGGAGAGAGCATCAAACAGGCTAACCACACAATTTCCTACCAATCATTTATGCCAAAAGATTTTAAAAATATGACACTTGACGTAAAGGCGGCAAAAAAATACTTGATCGAGGGAAGGAAAGCAAATCCAAACCAGATATCTATAATAGGAGCAAGCATTGGTGCCAATTTAGCTTTGAATTATGCAGCATCTGATCATTCTATTAAATCAGTAATATTACTCTCACCAGGACTTAATTACAGGGGAATATCTACACTGGATGCGATAATGAAGTATAAGAATCCGATCTACATTGTAACAGCAGAAGATGACTCAGAGTCAGCAAAAGATTCTAAAATATTGTGTGAAAAGATAACCTGTGCTGAAAACCTAAAGATATTTGAAAAGACTAATGTTCATGGAACGGACATGCTGTCAGACAAAATCGGTTCCAAACTGCAGAGTATAATATTATCCTGGCTAGATTCGACCTTTGAACCCAGAGATTAGATCTGATAACTCAATACAGTAAGTAGTGATAGATACTAATTTCAAAATTTAATGTTTGAAATACTATCGCGAGTTTCAATTCGCATCTATTCTGCTAACTTGTAAGCTGCAAGTTTGTTGTCCTTCATCAGAGGTATTATAACTGTGCTTTGGCTTGGTATAAATCCAATGTCAGCAGCCCCTTGTGTGTGTAAATCTATCAAAGTTCCATATCCTGTTCCATCAGCGTTAACTAAGTATAATTTTCCCGCGGGATTGTCAGTAACATAGTAACGCTCACCCGTAGGATCAGATTCTATTCCATCAAGACCGCCAAATGGAGAGGTCGTTCCTTCCTTACCCAAAGGAGTTATTGTTTTGTTTTTTAAATCTACAACTTCTATACCGGCTCCAGGTTTACTAAACTTTCCTAATGAAGCAACAATTAGTTTATTTTTACTTTCGTCAACATGCAGACCATTAGGACCGTTTAATTGAGCGCTTTGTAACCAAGGTTGTAATGTAGATGTAATATTATTGCCATCTAGCTTGTAGATAGTATTGGTAATTGTATCGGACACATAGATATTTCCCTGTTTATCTGATACAACATCATTAAGAAAGGTACTTCCTGGTGCATTGAAACGTTTAATTATTTTTCCAGTGTTAATATCAATCTCGACCAGATCTGTTAGATCTGAAACAAACAATCTATTGTTATTATTAGAAAGAGCTATGCCCTTTGGTGCATTCAATCCTGTTACCCAATTTAATTCAATTATGCTCCCATTAGCAGGCGAA
>ARCol0yngRDRAFT_1000042_pt1 | contig 21675 bp, 48 predicted proteins | sample AraColrhizospDNA_FD_9197 | JGI IMG/M metagenome (IMG submission 9197) | reverse complement strand
CACAAACAGCATTAAATACTCTTGTTTCTCCGACTCCAATCCCTCCTACACCAACGCCAACTCCGCCAGTAACAGATCCAAACCTGTATGATAATTTTAATTATAATGAAACTTTTCAGGTAGGAAAAACTTCATCTAACGGAAAATGGTTTCATCAATATAATTCGGGAGGATATGCCAAGGCAGATACAAAAGGTTGTGTCATGGCACCAGGCGGAACAGAACTCTCAATATATTCAGGTAGTGTTATTTTACGTTCTACAAAAAAATTTACAAATGCAAGAATAACTTTCTTCCTGACAAATGAAAAACAACTCTATACTAAAGATAAGAACGGTAATACAATTGTTCCTCCAGGCTGGCATGCACCTTGGCCTTTCGGCAGGCATGTTGATAAATATAGACACTGGTATTTTATTCTCGGAAGGGATAAAGTCGAAATGGGAAAGAAAGATGCACCGACTAATATTACAAATCAAGCAGAGATAGAAAAATATCAATATACTTTATGGACTGGCCCGCCTGCTACTCCGATAGGAACACGAAGAAAGTGCATGATGGAATTTATCGGTAATAAGTTCAGTCTCTATCTTGATGATAAACTTATTCATACTTTGGTGGACGATGGAAATCTTGTATCTAATGGCGTAAAGATAAAACAATCCGACTGGACAACAGGTGAGTTCTGCATGTATAATGAAGGCTGTCAGGGAAGATATGAAAATATATCTATTGAAGTACTGCCGTAATTTATTAAATAAATGATCAGACCTGAACAAAAATTAATATTAAATTTATTCGATGCATGGTCAGAATTTCAGGGAGAGATAAATAATATTTACTTGCAACTGTTAAAAAATATTAATCATGAATTTCAGATTGAGCAGGCATATTTTCATATCCTATGCAGTAGCAATCTTTAGTAAGACACATGCCTTCATGTCCTAATTTTCCTTTATGTTTGAATCTCGGACATGGACAGTAATTGCACCTGTCGGTTGGATGCGGTTTTCTTTCCAACTTTTTTCTTGTTGTCATACTGATAAAAAAATTTATTGCCCCCATTCCTGCCTGATAATATCATTTCGTCTTTGCTGAATATTATCCCTCATCCGTTCCTCTTCAAGTCGTCTGAGTTCTTTCAGGTCTTTCTGCATCCTGCTTACCTGACCGCCTTTTTTCAGCAGCCAGAGCATAATTACCGCTGGAATAATTAATACTAATCCTAATGGAAAAGAAACTATGCCCATGATCAGTATTATTATTCCGATTCCGTATCCAATTCCTCTAAGTATTGCCATTTTTTATTTCTGATAAAAAAAGTTTGGATTTTACTTAATTAATTTACACCGTAGCCAGTTAGTTTCTCTTGGTCTGTAGAATCAAGACTAATACTTGATACAGAACTACTTGGTTTGATTGATTGAATTATTCCTTCTACCTGACTATTCAACTTATCAAAATCGTCTTCTGTTGCTATGTACTGTACTATAAGTCCGTCGTTATCGCTCAGCGGAACTGTTGCAGCGAATACTACAAAATGATGCTTATATCCGAATAAGTTTTCTTTTGTCATTGTCGCAATTACATAAGGCACTGTCTCATTGTTTACCATGTATTTAGTGTTACCTGATTCAAATACGCTGGCATCTGGATATACCATTCCAATTACCTGTTCAAGTTGGTCTGTATTATAATTTGCATTTGTATTGAAACTGTCGCTATGTTCTAATTTAATACTGCCTATTTTTCCGCCCTTATCATAACTTAATGTTTTATCGAAACTAGTAAATCTGTTTTCTTTATTCGTTATTTTCCATCCTGAAGGTGCGTTTAATGTGTATCCGTCGCCTGTCACTGTTTTTGCTATTGCATTATTCGTCATGTTTGCTGCACTTATGATGGCAAAAGTTAATGCTGCCATCAGCATTGTTGATATGAATATTGTTGTTTTCATACTGATAAAAAATATTTATTTATTAAACTTAGTTTCCCAGATTTCTCTTACTCTGTACTTTATTGAATCGCATTTTTCTGTTACATAATATGGATCTAAATATCCTCCAGAAAGATACTGATTGAATTCACCGATTAGTTGTTTCAGCTGATAAAATAATTCTGCTTCCTGCGGTCTGCCTGCTGCCTTCATTTCTTCTCTTACGAGATCAACTTCTAATATCGCTTCTCCTAATGTTCCACCTTCAATTTTTGTCATACTGATAAAAAAACTTAAGCAAATTCAGCCTTATTCTGAATTATATTGTTCATCGATCTATGCAGGTTAGTTGTTCCGTAGGCGACAGTAAAGAATGATAATGCTGGCTTAACTCCCATTGTTCCATCTTTCATTTTCTGAGGTTGTTCATTTCTTGCCTTCCAGAGTGGTTCGGTTATGTGATTAAAGTTATCCCATAAGGTAACAGACTTACCTTCATTAGTTAAGGCTACCAGCTGCTTCTTTGGATTTTCTTTAAGTTCTTTCGGTTTTGCGATTTCATAATAACTCGGGAAGTACTTTACAGGCATATGGATTGATTTGTATAAGTATTGTGCCATCTTTTCAGTTAATTTCGTAACTGCCATTTTATTATACAGGTCAAGAACTTCTCTCCAGCCTTCAATTGCATTCATTAATCCTGTCTGAAATGTCCTGAGTAATTTTTTCGGATCATTTCCTACGTGTCTTATAGTTGTTGTTCCAAAATCCATGCCTCTCATAATTGCGCCGTTCTGACAGATTATCCTTAATGTCAGTACGTCAATTCCTAATGCTACTCCCGTATCATAACCGTTCCTTATTACGAAGCCAAACTTCATGTTGTCGTCTTTATGAGTTGATTTATCTACTTTGCCTGGTACGTTTGTTTGAACAATCCAGTATTTACTCAGGCCGTTATGAGCAGATTTTGTTGCAATGTTTTCTATCTTGAAATTTGATTTCTTTGCTTCAGGCGAAAAGTCTCTTATTCTTTTCTCAAGTTCATTATTCACGAATTCGTCAATCGGTTCCATCGGCACAAAAGGATAAGTCTCTGGTAAGGAACATGCTAAGCCAAGTTGCTTATTATTATTCTCTCTCCATTCAACTTTCATGCCTGAAGGTCCAACAACTTTTCCGTTTATGTCGGTAGCCATTATTTTAGTTCCTGTATAACCATATGGTTTCCATGTCAGGTCTGCATTTCCGAAGTCTGCCATAACATTTACTGTTCTAATGTCGCTTTTCTTTTTCACTATTATTGTTTTCAACTGATAAAAAATATTATTTAAATCTCTCTGCAATCAGGACAGACATTTGAATCATAAGTTACCTGATTACAGAATACACAATTGTCTTTAATCATTTTTTGCATACTGATAAAGTAGAACAGTGAGAAGATCCGCTTCTGTAACTTATTCAGAATAAAACTCCATTGACCAGAAAGTTATTCTTCATCATAAGTTATCTGGTGGGCATCTTGTATATTCTACTGATAAAAAAATTAATATTTTATTTTATCATCTTCTCTGTCGTTCAGCCGTTTTAATTCTAATACCAGTTCATTCATAACTCTGACTACCTGATCTAAAATTTCGTTATGCCTGTTTGCAATTCTCTGATTATCAATTTCAAATTGTGTTGTCATACTGATAAAAAACGAAAGCAACTACGTCTCATAGATCATCTGTCACTGTTCCTGCAACATTTCCTGCGCAAGCCTTTACGTTTTTACAGGAATACATTACTCACATCTCGCATATGACCGCATCAGATTGCTTTTACCTCTAAAGGTTTTATCAATCTTATATCCGCAGTCTATTTCTAAGAATAGAATTATAGGAACGGATTTAATACGTTGGATTGCATTTCATATATTTACTGATAAAAAATTATTTTTGTTTATTTACGTAAGTTGATTTTCTTTGTTCCTGAATTAAATCGAGACATTCATCACATAAATTGAACTGTTCTCCATTCGGCATGGTAAATAAATCCCAACCTAATTTGTATGAACCTGAATCTTCACAGATTCGACAGGTAATTGTTGCTTCCATTTTACTTCTGATAAAAAATAAGAACTTAAGGAAAAAAATATTTCCCGATTATTTTTTCAATTCTTTTTGTACACTTTTTACATCTCGGCCTGTCTGTTCCGTTTTCTTTTCCGCAGGCAACACAGTATTTATTAACGCTCAAAAAATACTTCTACTCCTGCATATGAACCGTATTTGTTTTGTACCAGAACTCTTTTAACATAAAATCCATATTTCCTGAACATTTCTGTTGCTATGCCTGTATCAGTTGTTATAACAAATCGGTCTTTGTCTAATACTCTTACGGTCAGGTTGCTTAATTCTGAAAAATATTCTAAGTCCTGTTTTAATTCGCTGTCAGTTATGTAAACAATGTTTTCTATTTTTGATTCTGTATTTATTTTTGAATTTGATTTTGATTTATTCATACTGATAAAAAATTATTTAAAAAATTCTGGAAATTCAAGTTTCATAAGACTTATGCATTTATCACAATGCTGACAGTCTGAACCGTTAGATTTTCCGCAGGCTTTACAATAGTTATATTTCATTTTTGATACTGGTAAAATTGGATTTTCCTTATTCTGACTCCTTCGGGGAAATCCCGACATGGCATAAGATTACATTCAGGCTTTTTGATTTTCAATCTGAAAAGATGTAAACTCCTGTCCTGCTCATACTTACTTTCTCTTTTTCAAGTACGGCTATTACGCATTGCTTGATAAGTCTGTTTCGGTATTAGGGATTCAGGACATTTCAGATCTACCGATCTAAGTCCCTGTTTAATGCCTTATGTCATGTCATACTGATATTAAATAAACTGTTTCCAGTCAGTAACATCAAACTTAGCCACTAAATCAGATTTAGTTGGCATTGTTGTTGTCCTTAGTTACTGATAAAAAATTTATTTTATTCTGATTTATTTCTACTTTTCCTTACTTCGTCCAGACTTATCGTTTTAGTTTCCTTTTCTTTCAGATTCTTAAATACGGCAACTCTGTAAACATTTATCTGAGTTGCAATTGATTTTAAGAATTCATAAGTATCCTGTTCTGCATCTATGTCATGAAATACTTTTGTTGCTATGTCGGTTATTTTTGTATATGCCTCAGCTAAGGCATCGGTGTTTATATCTGTCATACTGATAAAAAATTAATTTCCTTCTGGAAGTTTTTCTTCAATTGAAAATGCAACATGATAAGCATCTGAACCTCCGAAGACCTGAACTATTATACAGTTACAGGCAGATACTAAATCATTAAATGCTAAGAAATCAATCGGTTCATCTTCAGTTAAAAATTCTACCGTAAGAATATCCCTGCCCTGACCGTCATTTCCAATTGAATGATTTTCTTCCAAGTTATATGTTCCATGCTGTATTCTCATAAGTAATTTTTCTAAATCGGTTTGTTTTTTCATTTTAATTCTGATAAAAAATATTTTAATCTCTTACATCATAATTATTCCATTCGCATAATTTATTTTCACAAAAGGCTCTTCCATTTTTTGCATATGCAGGTTTAAAACACTTCCTGCAAGATATGCTATGACCTGTATCAATATCATATGCAAATCCTTTTTTATCTACGATTAAAGTTGGTCTGCCGTTGATTGCTTGAATTTTTAATTTTTTATTTAATTTTGCGAACATTTCAATTTGATTCATTTTGATTACTGATAAAAAATTTAAGGATATAATTCATCTTTCATGATTTTTAATTCGCCTGATACTTCCAGCAGTTTTTTAATCTGCTCAGTTGATAAATCAACTTTTGTATCCTGTAGTTTTTCGGTTATCATGTCTTGCAGGTATTCAACATATTTTTTATTCATTTTTTTCACCTCAATTATTTTGATTCCGCAACTCGGTGGAATCTGACCATGCACTGATAAAAAATAATTTTATTTTAATTCACTGGCAGGCATCTTACCTGAATCAAACCATTTCTCAGAACATTCTACAGAATCAAAATCTCTGTTGAATCTGAATACGATAAATTCTTTTCTTGCGTCAAATACTCTGCCACATTCTTCACATTTTACAATTGGATTTTCCATTTTATTTTACTGATAAAAAATATATTTTAAAAAACATGATTTCCATGAATTAAAACTTTCTTCTGACCTAATAATACCATCATGGCAATAACTTCTTTCTTCATGTCTTTTTGATTTTTCTTTAATAATTTCTTAAATGATTTTTTCATTTTTAATACTGATAAAAAAAAATTTATTTTTATTTTTTATTCGACCCCTTCATTTTATATCAACAGGTTCATCGGTCATATGTTCTTTTTAAGGAAACATATCTTGCAAAGCAAGTCATCAGCAGTACTGACCTGTCGTTTTCTCTCCCACCGGCTATTCAAGTATGCCGGAATTCTTTCTCTGCATCCCATAAGACTTACTCACGACAGCCGGAATTGCGCTCAATTACTTCTCGCCCCGATTTCTGTGCCCCTCAGCCTTATTTTCTGACTACACATCCCCCGAGTTTCCCCGAGTTCATATTACAATTATAAGTATATACAAGGTTATACTTAAGTTATACCTGACGATTACCATCCAATCGTCTTAAAAAGGACAAATACAGGCATATTCCTGAATTTTACACTGTATTGTGACTTTTGCGGCTGGCATATTGCGGCTGGCAGATTCTATCAGGAAGCAGAATTTAAGCATGAAATTGAATACTGCTACCAGTTGTAATAGCACTATTACTTTCAGTAGCGGTTTTTTGATAAGACATATATACTTAGGTATAACTTAAGTTAATACCGAAAATGGTACAAGATACGACCATGTTAAAGGTAGATAGGAAATCAGACAATCTTCTGGAATTTTTAGCGAAAGAAGAAAATCGTACAAAGATTGATGAATTCCGTTTTCTACTGAAAGATCGACTGAAAACTTTGGGACTGAAACAGAAGGGGAAATCTAATCATGAATGACAGAAAATGTATATGGTGTGACTGCCGACAATCACGCCCATATTGTTCTTCCTGTCAAGAGCTGTTCGATAACCTTGCAAATATTTTAAGGCAGGAGAGATATAAAAGTTGAACGAACTTTTTGAATATGTAAAAATAACTCAGAACAATGAAGGTTACGTAACTGTTGAAGTAGTAAATAAAGATCCTGTAACAGCACAAATAATTTTTATCAATATGGTTACAAAACTAAATAGAGTAGCAGGCATTTCAACGCCGAAAATAGATGAACTGGAAACTAAGGCAACAAATGAAAATACAAAACTTATGCCGACAGTTACCGTAAAAGGTAGAGGTGAACAGGTAGTTCAAAAATATCTACTTGAACTGGATGCAATACGGAAGGCGGATCAAATACAATGACAACAAAACCACGAGCAATTAAAATGACGATCAAAGAGCCGATTAATATTAAAGACCTGACCATAGCAAAAATCAGGGAACATATCGAACAATCAAATCTTCCAGATTCAACGCCTGATCAAGATGTCCTGATTACTTTCAAGGTGAAAATCTAATGACTACCGAACAGCAGGAAAAAGAAAAGAAATCAAAGCCAACTTGTTATACCTGTCATGCAGAAGTAATTTTCGACAAAAATAAACTAAGTCCGAGAGGTATTCAAATTCCGCTTGATCCAGAAACTAAAGAGCCGCATAAGTGCAAGACTACGGAACAGAAAGAAGATGAACAGTCTAAACAGACTGAATTATCAAGGCAGAACGAAGAAAAATTAAAGAAAAATGGAACGGCAACAACAACGGCAACAGCTGCACCAACACCAACACCGGCAGCAGGAACAGCATCAGTATCAGAACCAAGACAGGTAACACCATTTACAACTTCGCTCATACAAATAATATCAAATCTTGATCCGAGAGTGGTAGAAAGCAGGCATAAAGATTACATGCAGAAAATTAGATCATGGGGCGCAATAATAAAAGGCGTAACTTATCAGATGGCTTTTAATTCGCAGAATGGATTAATGCATTCAATTGCGATAACATTTGAAATACCTACAAATGCAGTGGACAAGATTAAAAATGAGACATGATTGGGTTGTAAACAGGAAAAACGAAATCAGGCGACTTGCAAAATTATATCAGAATAGAAAAGCAGCTTTCAGGGAATTAGTTACAAATTCGGCAGATGCATATGAGAGAAAAGATTTAGCTGCCCTGAAAAAATACGGAAAGATTCCAGATACGCAGAAAATAATTAAACTGCTGATACCTGAACAAACATCAGAAGGAAGAAAACTCGCCAAGTTCGGCTGTCTTGATTATGCCACCGGCATTGATAACATGCAACAATTTGCAAAACTTTTTGAATCAAGTAAGGAAGATGAAAAAGAATCGGCAGGAGAATTTGGAATCGGTAGAATCTCATGTTTCGGCCTGACAAAAGATCTTAACGGAACTCTGGAATATATCTCAAACAATGGTGATGTAGAAAGGACTTTAATTGTTGATACAGGAGGATTTGACGACGATGATAATCCTGTAAGCTGCAATAATAGCAGGATGAAAAAGCAGGGTTGTTGTGTTTATGTCAATAACGTGGACATGGATTTACTGCCTGAACCAAAAGAGATAATGAAATACGTAAGCGGCACTTTCGGACTGAAAATATTAAGAGATCCTAGAACAAAAATCTTCGTCAATAAAGAACCAGTTACCATAAATAAGGAACTCGAAACATTCAGGAAAGTCTATACAATATATAGTTCTCCAACAATCACCATAGAAGGTAATATACAAAACTATAATTCAGGAACAGGCAGTTTGTGGGCATATAAGAAAAACATTCGGATCGGTCATACTCTTAAAGACTTGGGATTGGATTACCGTATCAAAGGCTGGATAAACTGCGATCAGTTCAACCTTACGCCTGATAGAGATAACTTCATGGAAGATGAATTACTTGATCAAATTCGGGCAGGCATAGAACAGTATCTTGAAAAAGGCAACTACAGGAAAATAGAAAAAGATGGGGAAGACCAGATTTCACCTTTGAAATCAAAAAGACTTATCGAAAAAATGACAGGTCTTTTAGATTCCCTGTTCGCAAACAACTCATTCAAAGATAGATTCCTTATGCCTGAAATAATTACGCAGGAAGAACAGGAAATTGAGGTTGATATGTGGCACAATCCCGAACTGCTGAAATCACTTGAGAAGGCGAAAAAAGCTGCTGGCATAATTGAAGTTCCTAAGAAAAAATCTGCTCTGACAGGCGGTAGCGGTGCGGAAGATGGGAAGAAAGTTAATGGATTCAGGACAGACGGACACGAACATCACATAGAGCCAGGTGACGGCGGAGGAATTCATACAGATGCTACAATAAAAAGTAAAGGCGACATAAGCACAATCTCAACACCTTATGAAATCAAGTCTCCATCTGAAATGCAGAATCAAAATCAATTTGAAAATACGTTCTATCAGGGCAATGAACAGGCATTAAAACAGAAACAAAAAGTCATGGTCAATGTGTCAAACCCAGGCGGATTTGAATTTGTTCAGATTCCTTATGGAAATAATCGGCCTCCAATATTTGTAAAGGAAAGCAGGATTATTCTTAATGTAAGTAACAGCATTTTTAAAGTCTGTTTACAGGCAGAGATTGGCATGATCATAATTCTGTCACAGGCCATGGCACATATGTTCAAAGACTATAATGAAGTCGATTCAGAAATGCGGGACAGCTACATAAATGAGATTACGATATACTGGCTGAAAATATTGGGCTATACGAAATGAATAACCTGCTGACCGAAGAAATAACAATAAAGAATGAATCTGCTACTACTGTCCCGAATACTGAAACAGTTAATGAACAACCTCCTAAGCAACAACAGGAACAGAAATCAAAAAGAAATTACTTACATCGGAAAAAAGTTATTAGAAAAACACCAGAAGAAAGAATAAAACTAAGGCAATATGCCCGTAACTTAACAAAAGCAAATCGCAGAAAATTAACAACATGCCCGAAATGTGATAAACCTGGATATGCAAAATACCGAGTCAGGAGTGAGAATGATAAACTTGTTTTAGAATATTATCATTCAAATGAACCTCCAATTGGTTTCAAAAAAGTAACTGATGATGGACTGCATCGGCCTGGTTATCTTGCACCCATAGTAAGAGAATGCTGGATCGGTAACGTACTTAGTGAATCTGATTTCATGTCAATGATTGACAGGGGCAGTAGCAGTAGCAGGATAGAACAACAGCAACAGCAGCAAATAAAACCACAACCACAAACAGATATGAACACAAGTATTGAATCAGCAAAAGAATTTGTCAAGTCAGTACAGCCGAAATTTTCACAGCATGATAAAAATATTGTCTGCCTGAGATTATGGGCTAAACCTGAACTGGTGAAAAAAATAGATGAAAAATGCGGAGTCATGAGCAGGAGTAATTTCATTGTTGAAATTCTGGAAAGGGTGCTGAACTAAAAAATGACTACTGGTAGCAGTATCAAAAAATCTCCTTCCCCTTCCCCCTCTCCTGTCTTAATTGACCTGATAGAAAAATGGGCAGATAGTTATATGAAATCAATGGAAGTTGCTGTTAAGATTATCAGACTCGGAGAGGAAACAGGAATTGATAAACTACAGATCAGAGAATTAATTGAAGCTGCTCTGTTACGGCGTGGCCTGAGCGAAAGAAGGATTAGAGAAATTATTCCAAGAGAATTGAAATATTCTTCAAAAACACGAGAAAACGTTGAAAACTTTGCGGCACTTTCGGGCGCAAACGACAGTAAGAATGTTCTATCTGAGGAAGAGGAAGATTACAAGATACCTGAAAACCTGCCTGTAACTACGCCTGACACAATTATTCATAAAGAAAAATCAGAAGCAGAAATCTTAGAAGATCTGTACAGACAGGACAGTCAGAAAGAAATTGAAGAGATAGGAAAAAGAGCAGAAGTACAGCAGCTGATTGATAATCATATCTTGTTACCGCAACAGATTTTTGACTGGGTCGAACTAAAATACAAAACAGTATTTCAGATCCCGAAGAACATTGAAATAACAAAAGGGGCATATCACCAAAAATTATCGCCATCTCAGGCAGTAGCGCAACTTAAACAATTAATCAACTCTGTTAAGAGTCTGGAAATAGGCTGGAGAATAATAGATTGAAAAAAATATTCTGTGATCAATGTAAAAACGAAATAATTTCTTTTCAAAAATCAGTTCGGAGATTAGAAATAGACAGCCGCCATTTTGAACATCCACAAGGAATACATTACGATCTTGAATTATGCAATACGTGCTATAATAGTTGGATTGCTGTAATAAAATACACTCTTAGCTTGAATAATAATCTCAAAGATCATCTTTTCAAAACAGGTGTATATCAAAATGAACGATAAGGAATTTAACGAATTAAGAAATCAAGTTGAAATGCTGTTTGGATTTCTAATCGGCAAGAAAATAATAACACCCGAAGAGGTTGCTTTCATAATTAATGAATCAAGAACAGGTCTCAGCGACATACTCTGGAAAGAAATAAAAGATAAGATAGATGGAAAATGACTACAGGACATTTCACAGACGATTGCATTAAATGTTACCATGACATGATAAAGTTTCCAGAAGATTGCCCCTGCGGATGTCATGAGCATTTAAGATTACTGGCAAAACACGAAGATTGCAGCATCGAAGAAATCGCAAGACAGATAAAAGAACAGCAGGATAAAATGAATAAAGATCCAGTCGAATATTTCCTTGCCTTATTTATTCATGAAACAGGTCTTGATAAAATACTGTGGAAGCAGGTAAAAGAAAAGGTGGATAAAAAATAAATGGAAATCTGTAACAGCTGCGGAAAATCCTGCGGACTTCCTCCTTTTTCTGAAATACCTTTTGGCGGATTGATTGACGGGAAAGATTACTGTGCTTTTTGTTTTATTACAAAACTGGTTAAAGAAAAAAGATACGAACAGATAGATGCTATCATGAAGGAGAACAATAATTTCAAATGAATTTTAACAGAGCTGCAAGAAGATCCGAAACAATCAGGAAAGGCGAACCTAATTCTCATAAGATACCTGTTAAGTTTATCTGCGATTTTATTGGCAGAAATACTTATGAGATTTTTGATACTCTGCCCGAGATACATGCCCCGCTTAAGTTAAGATATACTTACAAATTCATATCAGAAAATAAAGGATTAGAATTAAAATATCCTGGTCATAGTTATGATATTGGTTGCACTGTTCATAAAATTCCCAAGTTAATTATTGAAATCGGTGATACAGGCGACGATTCTAAACATAACTTAGGCCATAAAGATCAGCTGATTAACGATGGAATAGCAAAAAAGTTCATAGAAGAATATTATCCTGCCTGCAAGTTTATCAGAATCAATAAAGGCGATGCATTAGACGAATTTGAACTTAAGAAAAGATTATGGAAAACTCCTGCATGACTGACATAAAAATAAAAGAAGAAAAAATATACGTGACTCCTTTAGAATGTACTGCTTGCAGGCATGAAGGCAGATCAAATTTTATCGGGGCAGTATATTCTTTAGATAAAGAAACTAATGCATTCTTATGCGGCAAGAACTTAAATTATTTCTGTCCTGAACATCATAAGTTAATACTTTCAAAATCAGGAGTTCAAAATTAAATTAAATTGATTCAACAATGTAAATGTAAGACCTGCAAAAAAGTCAGGGCAATGATTAAACATATCGAAGAAATGAGTTTTGAAACAATCAGCATGAATAAGCAGAGATACCTTGAAGAATTTCAGGACTTGATAAAATGACTTTTTTATTCAGGTTTTGCTACTATTGTGGGGAAGGGCAGCAACAACCAAACGATATTGAATATTTCATATGTTCCTGCGGTGCTAAATTTATTCCGCCTGTAACAGTAAAAGATCCTGCAATATCTTTAATTCATGCAATCCATAATTTTCAGAAGATAGAATTAACTGATGAGAAAGCAGTTCAGGCAGCTAAAAGAAATAAGAAAAAAAAGAAATGATCAACTACGAACGGTTTGGATTCTTATGTCCTGTCTGCGATAACTGGCAGTATGAATACGACCATGAAAAAATCTGTCAGATAATTAAAACAGGCAATATGTACTGTCGGGACTGTAAAAGAGAATATGAAAAAGTTACAATGGATGAAGATGAAATTAGTTATGGAATTGTTGATAAGGATGAGTATAAAAAATAAACTAAGAATGACATTTAAAAACTGTAAAGGATACTGTAATTCTATCAAAAGAATGAGTGCAGGTTATCAGAACAATCAAAGATACTGTGCTGTCTGTAAATATTATACTACCGTAACCGACAAATTCTGCTTCTGCTGTGGTACTCAGATGAGGACAAACGCAAGAGACCAGAATCTTAAGAATAAAAGAATGAACATGAAAATAAAAAATTGACATACTGTCAGATTCATAAATGCAGGAGAAAAGCCGATTTTGCTGCTTATAATAAACCTGTCTGTAATATTCATGGTCAATTTATCCTGAAACTAAAAAGAGAAAATCCGCAGGCATTTATCAAGTGGAAAGATCCAAGACAGGGCAGGAACGCAAAAGGTCTCAGAGCTGCACATTATGAATAGTTACAATACGGATGTTACTAGTAACCTTTATTTCTACTGGAAATTTCCTTATTATTATTATTAAAGTATATATATCTATACTAAGTATATCTATACTTACTTTGATAGAAAAAAATAATAAAATTGCAGCGGAAATGGAGGTCTCGCAATTAATTCATACAAATTTGCCTTTACGCCTGCTGTCTCAGATTGATGATTATGTAAGAGATGATCCATATGGTAAAAGAAATGATTCCAGAAGTTCAGCTGTCAGAGAATTATTAACTGTAGGTTTATGGTTTGCTAAGAAAAGACATGAATTTGAAGCAGCTTTTAAAAACCCAGAACTTATGGAAGAACTTCAAACTCAATTACATGAAGGAGGATTGGTTGATTATATTCAGAGAATGAAATGGCAGGAATTTCAAGTTGTCTGGTCTATTTTTAAGACCGAAGCAAAATCAAGGAAAATGTCCTAATGTCTTGGTTTAATTTTTATTATAGATCTAATTCATTTGTTCCTTTTGATTATGAACAAAAAAGAAAAGATGATCTTTTAGAACAAGAATGGAAAAATCACAGAGGTCAGGATATTTGTTGTTATGATGATGTGACAGGTGAATTATTATCTCCTGCTGAACTTGAAAGTTTAGATAATAGTACATTATTACCGCAGATTTTTGAAGATAAAATAATAACAATACGATCATTAGTTAAGCGAAATAGAAAATATACACCGAGAAAAACAATTCCAAAAGAATTACGAACAGCAGTTTATCAATTATATGATCATAAATGCATGAGATGTAATTCTGAACATGCAAATCAAATCCATCATGCAGACGGTGATCCGAGTAATAATCATATCAGGAATTTAAAATTATGCTGTTATGACTGTCATTTAATATTAGATGGAAAACAAAAATTCAGGATAAAACAAGATGTCTGACATAATTCAGGAGGAAGAAATACCTTTTGAACAGGCGGAAGATTCAGACGAAGAATCAGAAGAACAGCAGCTATACGAAGATTATGCAGACATACTTGAAGATGAAGGAGTTATTGAAGAATGATTTCCGCCTGCATAATCTTAATTCTTGTCATTATTGTTGCAGCTGCAATATTATCAGCAGGATTTGATTGTAATAATACTACCTATAGTAACGAGTGGAATCTGTCATACTTACGGAATATAACTTCATTTTGCAGCAATGGAGGCTGAGTTAAACTTGAAAATGAAATTAGATGCTGATGGATTTATTCCCCTGCCTGATGGAAAAAAATCTAATATGATGTTCGTAGATGAAGGCGAATTATTTGACATAATGATGCAGAGATTCAGAACCAGAAAATGGTATATTTTCTTTTTTCCTTTATCTGGATTTGAGAGAGTGACCATGGCAGTTGAAAATAAATTTTATACGCCTGGTACAGACAGGAACAAAGGCTATGAAATTGTTTCCATGATGAATAAGAATACAACTCTGGTTATGTGTTATAAACCGTTTATGCCTTCAGCACAGCTGACAGATTTATTAATAGAATTAGGTTCATTGCATAAAAATAATCCTTCATTTCATAACATAGATCCTACTGCTGAAAAAGATATTCCAATGATAAATATTCCCGAAGATAAAGACGTTGCTTTTGTCGGAGTTGAAGATGAACCTGCTACTTATGCTATGTTGCGGATAACTTTATTTCAAGATTTCCTTGATTACTGCGTGAAACAGGCTACAGGAACATGAGAATAATCCCAGAAAAAGTAACAGATGAACAAATTGATTTGATTATTAAACGTACAATTGAACTAGCAATAGAAACTGATAGAGTTCATGAGCATTTTGTCATGTCAAAAAAAGCACACAGTGTATTAAAAGCCAAAATAAAAGCAAGAATTAACGATCCTATATTTCCAGAAATGATTGACCGCGATATTGCCATGCAAGTTGGAGCTTTCTTAATTGGTTTTCAATATGGCTTTGATGCAGGAATACAAACAAAATGAAAAATGAATGGAAATGCCTTAAATGTGGTAGAATATTTTACAACGAACAAGATGCAGTAGATCATGCACATGGATTGATAATTTATTGGAATACAAACCAATAAGAACATCCTGCAAAACTATCAATGATGGAAGTCCGAGGTCAATCGTTCCTTATGAAGTAATACTTTTCAACAATGGAATTATCTGCAAAAAATATCCACATCCTGTAATAGCAAGTCATATGTTGATCTGCAAATCTGACAGGATTCCATTCGGTCTGAATCATGACAGCTGGCCTTTTGGATTTAATTTCGTAGCATTCTATTATAAAGATAATTTCAATAAGAGAGTTGATTTTATTGAAACAATGAACATTTCGCATCAGATTAATCCTGAAAAATATCCTGAACCTTACCAGTATGAAGCCTGCTCAGATTTAAAAATAGGCGATCAATGTTATCCTAAATTTAATGATAAGGAACAGGCATTTAATCACTGCATGAAACTTATGATTTTAGAGTTTAATATCACCGAACATGAACAACAGAATAAAAATAAATGTATCAAACCCTTTTCGCGCCATTGACTGAACTAGCAACTATATTCTTATCTGTTTGTACTAGTGTGATCACGTCTTGCATAATATACGCAATAATGTTAAGGAATTATACTAAAAGAAATTGACAGATATTATAGTAAGAGCTGTTGGCATTCAATGCGCAGAATGTAAAAAAGAAATAGGCTTCTTAGTTACAGAACATATCAGGACTGATGAAGTAATTAAATTCCTGAACGCAAATGAAGTATTTGGAATGTGTCACGACTGTGGCATTTATTTTAATATAGGACAAAAAGAAGAAAAAGAAAAATAAAATAAAACTTATCTGCTACCTGTTAAAAATAACATTAGAATGGGATCATCTAAGACTAAATCTCCTTATTTATTGAAAAAAAAGATAGTAAATGGAACAAAAACTGTCGGATATGTTCTGGAAAACAGGGGCAAAGAATATCAGGTAAGCAAAGACGAACTGGTCAAGTTAGCAGAAAATTATCCAAATCAGGTACAGGTTGATTTAAAAAATAAAAGTAAAGAGCCTGTATATCTGACCGTAATTGAAGAAATAGAAAAAGACAGTCACATATTAGCTACACCTGGCGAACCTAAAAAAGTGCTTAAAACAATTTCAGATAATAAAGTAAAAAATAATCTTAAAGAACTTAAGTCTATTAAAGCAACTACAGGAGCAAAATTAAAAGAATTCAAGACACCTGAAAAAGAATTAATTCCTGCCTGATCTGGATTCTTATGCCATGTCGAGGAATCTGTTCAAGGTATCAGACAGATAATCAGGGTGGATTTATCGGTTATGGCAGCAGAAAATATTGTTCTTCCTGTTGTGTTTACATGCCTATAATGTTTGATAACTGCCCCTGCTGCAAGGTAAAGCTAAAAACAAGAAGTCATAAATCAAGAAATAAGGGAGGTACTCGGAATAATGAAATTGAAAACAGGAGTAGGAATGAAGTTGAAAGTTGCTAGAAAATTAGGATTGGATTGCGGACATTTCACAGCACAGGAAGAAAGAGAATGGACAGAACGAAATTCATTTTATCAGTATCATATTTTTGCAGCGCCTATGGTTGGCTACGATAAAGAGTACTGCGAACAGTGCAATGATTCCAAAATAATCAAGAGGGTTCAGGTCTATTTAGTAGAAAGGGATATTCCAGAATTGACTTAGCCATGAAACCCGAAGAAAAATTAATGATCAGAGTTATGATAAGACCTTATTCGGCAGTAATAATTTTTATAATTTCTTTTATTGCTGTCGGTTATTATCTGACCTATCATGATACTCTGCTGGCATCCTGTTTCTTTTTCCTGATGCTATGTTCTTTAGTGACATATTTTATTACTGCAAAAAGGGGCAGAGAACTTATAGAATTTAAAAATAACAATAACAAGTGAAATGTAAAATCAATAAGGTACTTGATTTATTCTGCTGCTGTGGTGGAATATCAAAAGGATTTCATGATGCAGGTTTCAAATGTACAGGCGTTGATATTACAGATGATCACCAGTATCCTTATGAATTCATAAAAAAAAATGTATTCAGTCTCGATATTAACTGGATGAAAAAGTTTGATCTGATACATGCAAGCCCTCCCTGTCAAAATTATTCGTGGTCTGCTGCCCTGCATAGAGCAAAAGGAAAAGAATATCCCGATCTGGTAGCGAGAACAAGAAATCTATTAATCAAAACAGGCAGGCCGTTTATTATTGAAAATGTAATAGGCGCACCTGTCAGGAAAGACTTGGTCTTATGCGGTACAATGTTTAACCTGAGACTTATCAGACACCGAATATTTGAAATTCATAATTTTACAGTACTACAACCGCCGCATGAAAAACACAAGCTACCATTCATAGATAGCAATGGCAGGCAGAAATCATATTATGCTTCTGTTGCAGGTCATGGGGGACATGGATATACTTACAGGCTGGACGACTGGAAAAAAGCCATGGGAATTAACTGGGTTGATGATAAAAACCATTTAACTCAGATGATCCCTCCGAAATATTCCAATTATATCGGTAAATATTTCTAAATTATTCCGTTAAGGTTAAAAACCCGATTCTATAAATTTCAACTGGTACTAGTGCAGGTAGCAGAACAGGAAGATCAAAGTCAAATTGCTGCTCTAAAAATGGAGCAAACTCATATCATATCTTCCTTAAAAAACAAAGATGAAAGTATCGAAAAGAAAGTTCAGCGACTTGGCGAAATAATTGAAGATCGCTTTAAGAGAAATGATTCCAGCCTTGTTAAAGAAGGAATTTTAATTTATAATATTAATCAAATTTCCGAAGTTATCCGTTCTATTTTTACAAAGAAAGGTTTGAAGATTGCTCCATGGGTTCATGATTACTGCTACTCAAGATGGAAAAATCCCAGTCAACAAAGATATAACAATAATACTGATAATGGGGCGGCAACACCGCGCGAACTAGATCAGATGATCGGTTTCACGAAAAATGAAAGAGTGCTACTGGAACAGGTAAAATCCATGGATACTTCTGACATGGATTCATTTTATCTTGCAATAATTGAACTTAAAAAAGCACTTGAAACAGAAGCAACAAACAGGAAAGTTCTGCTGTCAGGCCATGAACACAGGGAACCAAAGGAAACTCCAAAATCAAGACCTGAATTTACAACTGAATGGGAAGCAATTGAATGGGTTAGAAATGTAGCACTTAAAAAATATCAGGATTATGTTTATCAATTCCCAGGGCCACCAGAAAAACAACGTTACTGGGCAACGGGATGGCAGGAAATGGGATTACTGTATTTAGACATGACTAACCTTAAGGCTTCTCTCGTTACTACTCAGTGGTTAAGTAGAATTAAATACATGGTTCATCAGTCTAAACATGGTGCAGCTGTTCTTGACGAAGTAGAGACCATGATATGCGATGCCTGCTGGGATGACGAAACAGGCAGAGAAAAACCCGATTGCAATGCGGAAATGGAATGGGACTGGTTTTCAATTACAAAATGGCGATGTCCTACCTGTAGCGGAACAAAAGGCAAGATGCGGGGAATTACCCGAGAACAGGTTGGAGATAATAAAGTTCCAATCATTACTAAAGCAGAGATACTTGTAAATAATTTACCAGGAATTTATGAAGCACTTGAACATAGAATTACTGAAACAGATAAGCGGATTTATGCACGTAAAATAATGTTAGCACCTGACTTGCAGAAAAAATCATAAATTTGGAAAAGGAGAAAAAAAAGAAAAAAAATGATGACAGAACAACAAGCAAAAAAAACCGAACTTGAAGAAATTACAGATAAACTTTCAGTAACTTTAAATCTAAATTCAAATGATGAATGGAATCTTTCGGCCAGAGAATTAATGAGTCGAATAAGAATGGCAGAACAGAATCATATTGATCTGCAAGCAAAAGCCAAAGAATATTTTATTAATATCCAATCTGTTGTAAATGCACTTTACGAAATTCAAAAGAAAACTCCGACTTTTGAGATAGTTAATAACATTCAAGCCGAGGAAATAAACCCTGATGGCAAGGAAAAGTAAACACGATAAAGCTACTGCTACTGCTACCGGTAGTGAAGAAGAAAAAAAAGTAAAAGAAGATTATTCCGATAGAACCAATCAGGGAGTAGTTCTGACAGGCGGCATTGATTCAACGGTCTTATTATATTCATTAAAAGAAAATCTGCCTGAAGATACGAATATTATTCCAATTGTACTGGGTAATAATAAGAAAGACATTCAGCCAGTACTTGATGAATTAGAAATTAAAGCACCGATTCAGAAATTTAATATTGATATTGATCCTGAAGATGACGACGAATCAAAAATGCTACCATTGATAGAATGGGCATTAGAGAATAAAGTTTATGCTATTTATTTTCCTGCAAATCATGACGAACAGGAGCATAGTATTCCAGGCAAAACATTTGATTATTTCCAGAGACTTAATGATTTATCAGGAGTCAGCATAACCGCACCATTCATAACTGTTTCTAAAGAAAAGATCATTCAAGATGCAGTTGATAGATATAATATTGATCTAAGTCAGCTGGCCGAACCTCCCGAATTTGTAGAAGGCATTAAGATAAGTGAATCTTTATTCAAAATAAGGCAGGAAGGATTTAAAAAAGCATTTTCAGTGAAAGAAAATAAATGGATACAAGATCCATTTGCAGAGGAAAAAGAAAAAGATAAAGACGAGGAAAAAGGGGAATAAAGAAATGTCTCAAATAACTGAACTTAAAGAAATTAATCCTGATCTGAAACTGACAGGAGTATTTCAGGTTGAAGCAAAAAAGATTCTCGGAACTAATACCTGCCAGTTGTTACTGCCATGTAGATACGATGGCAAAACAGTGACGGTGGCAGTTTATGAGTAACGGCGACAGTCATTTAGTTCCGAACGATTTTTCTTATTCCGAAAAAACTCCCGATATTAATTTAATTTATGAAGTTAAGGAAGAATTTGATAATGAAGGCAACTGGAAGGGTTATCGTATTGGCGTAATTGATAATCTCAAGCAGAGGGGATTGAGACCGATTCAGAAATATGATGTTCCTGTAAAATACGATGAGAATAAAGAACTGGATAAGAATAAATCAAACAACGGTTTACAATAAATTGAATGGAACAATTATCTCTGCATCTTGATTATGATAAAGTTAAGAAAATGTATTTTTTCATAATGGAAAATTCAGAACATAAGATTACTGTTGATATTGCAAGGCGTGATATTCATCCAATACTTGAAACCTTCAGAAAAACGGTTGCACGTATTGAAAGAGATTTTCCAGAATGAATAGAATGGAATCTGAATATTGTAGATACTGTGGAAAAAAACGGACTGAAGAAACTAATAGGGATAAAGAACATTTATGGTTATTTGAATCGGAAATGCGAAGACGCAGATTAGATTTTGAAAGTATGGGATTAGAAAATGACATTTTATGAACCGCAAAACGATGCAGATTTTGAAGAGCATGTAGTGAGAGAAGTTAAAAATGATGAATGTCCGAGACATACTGCAATAGGGATTGAAGTTGAAGGTTCAGAAATAGGATTAAGACGTCTTCATTTATTTACTCCCGAGGAAAAAGAAAAGCTGGAATGCACATGCAAAAAGTAGCAAACTCCGATCATGTCCTGCATAAAAAGCCTGTAGAATATCAGCTTGAATCAATCCCTGTCGAAGATTTAAAATTCGATGATACAAATCCAAATGAAATGACAGACGAACAGATTAACGGCCTGAAGCAATCATTTCAAAAATATGGAAATTTAGTACCAGTTATAATAAATCAGAATAATGAAATCGTTGATGGAGCACATAGAGCAGCTACTTATAAAGAATGGGGAATTAAAGAAATTCCCTGCTTCAGAATTCCATTAGATTCTGATGTTGATCGCAGAGAATTAAGGCAGGTCATGAATAAATTAAGAGGAACTCATGATAAACTTAAGGATGCTTCCGAACTTTTAATCTTATTTGAAAATAACAGGCTGGCATCATTAGCAGAACTAATTGCA
>ARCol0yngRDRAFT_1000039_pt1 | contig 22019 bp, 22 predicted proteins | sample AraColrhizospDNA_FD_9197 | JGI IMG/M metagenome (IMG submission 9197) | reverse complement strand
CGTCGACGAAGTCGATCTCCGAGCCGGCCATGTAGTTCACCGACATGGGATCGATCAGCACCACGGCGTTGTCGCGGCTGATGACGAGATCGTCGGCCGCCTTCGCGCGCTCCATGTCGAATTTGTACTGAAAGCCCGAGCAGCCGCCGCCTTCGACGCTGACGCGCAGCATGGTTCCGGCCGGCTCACCCTTGAGGATTTCGCCGATCCGTTTTGCCGCCCGTTCGCTGACCGTAATGCCTGTGCTCATCCTTGTGCCTTTTCGGGCCGATCCTATTGGCAGATGACCCAACGGATAGTTAAGTGCGCGGGCCAGTGAGGTCAATCCAGCGCATGATCCCGAAAAGTGGGTACCGGTTTTCGGACGAGATCATGCGCCAAAGCTAAGAAATGCGATGGCGGTCGAACCCGGGCGCGAAAGGGCAGTTTATGCTGCGGATCCGGCGCAAAGCCGCGGCCGGCTCCATGCCGAGACGATCAGTCCGACACGCAATGCCTTCCGGCGGGACTGTGACAGGATCATCCATTCCGCCGCCTTCAGGCGGCTTGCCCACAAGACGCAGGTCTTCGTCTATCACGAAGGGGACCATTACCGAACGCGGCTGACGCACACTTTGGAAGTCGCCCAGATCGCCCGCTCGCTGGCACGCGCGCTTGGCCTCGATGAGGACCTGGCGGAGGCCTTGGCGCTTGCACACGATCTCGGTCATCCGCCATTTGGTCATGCGGGCGAGCGTGCTCTCGATGAATGTCTTTCAGCCAGCGGAGGCTTCGACCACAACGCGCAGGCGCTGCGCATCGTGACGGATCTCGAGCGCCGCTATGCGGCATTCGACGGCCTCAACCTGAGCTGGGAAACGCTTGAAGGTCTGGTCAAGCACAATGGTCCGCTCGCCAATCGCGAGGGCGCGCCGGTCGGACGCTATGCCAGACATGGCGTGCCCGCGGAGATCGTTGCCTACTCGAAGATCCAGGATCTCGAATTGTGGAGTTACGCCAGTGCGGAGGCCCAGGTTGCGGCACTATCAGACGACATTGCTTACGACGCGCATGACATTGACGACGGCCTACGCGCGGACCTGTTCACGCTTGAGGATATTTTGGCCGTTCCATTGGTCGGCGGCATTCTGGCGGACATCGATCGCGAGCATCCCGGCCTCGAAACCGCGCGGCGCGCGCATGAGCTCGTGCGCCGCATCATTACGCGCATGATCGAGGATGTGATCGCCGAGTGCGGCCGGCGCGTCGCGATGCTCAAGCCGCGCTCGGCAGCGGACGTGCGCGAGGCGCCGCGGCCGATCGTTGGCTTTTCTCCTGCCATGGACAAGGCCGACCGCGACATCAAGGGCTTTCTCTATCCGCGCATGTATCGCCACGACCGTGTGATGCGAGTGATGGATGATGCCGAAGGTGTCGTGCGCGACCTGTTCGGCCACTACAGCGCAACGCCCGCGGATTTGCCGGAGGAATGGCGCGAGGGAATAGGGGTAAACGATTCCGATTACGCCCGCCGCATTGCGGACTATATCGCCGGAATGACGGACAGGTACGCGCTGATCGAGCACGCGAAATATTTCAAGGAAACGCCCGAGCTGCGGTGAGGCGATGAGCGCGGACATCGATGACCATTCGGAGGTCGACCTGTTGATTGCGGGCGCAGGTCCGGCCGGCATGACGGCGGCACTGGTCGCCTCGCTCGAAGGGCTCGACGTGCTCTTGTGCGAGAAGTCCGATCAGGTCGGCGGCACGGGATCGACCTCGGCCGGCACGCTTTGGATACCCGGAAACAGCCAAAGCCATGCGGCCGGCTTCGAGGATAGCGCCGAGCAGGCCGACCGCTATCTGGATGCGCTGATCGGGGAAGCAACCAACCGTGAACTCCGGACCGCGTTTCTTGCGAGCGGGCCAAAGGCGATCGATTATCTGAGCGCCCGCACTGACGTGCAGTTTCTTGCCTGCGGGAAGCATCCGGACTATCGCAGCAACATGCCCGGCGCGGCGATTTCCGGACGTGCCATTGTGGCCGTGCCGTTCGACGGACGCTTGCTCGGCGCGGACTTCGCCCGCATTCGCCCGCCGGTACCGGAGTTCATGGTGTTCGGCGGCATGATGGTCGGCAAGGCCGACATTCCGCGGCTGATCGGCCGCTTCCATTCGATTTCCAATTTTATTTATTCCGCGAAGCTGTTCGCCCGCTACTTGGTCGATCGGCTGATGTACCGACGCGGCACCCGCATCATGATGGGCAATGCGCTGATTGGCCGGCTGTTCTTCAGCCTGCGCAAGCGCAAGGTGCCCGTTCTGTTCGGCGCGCGAATTACCGATCTCATTGGTGGTGCGCGCGGCGTCACGGGCGCGCGCGTAAGCGTCGGTGCCAAGGAGATCGTCGTGAAGGTGCGCAAGGGCGTCGTGCTTGCGACCGGCGGCTACGCGCATAACAAGCGCTTCCGCGACGCATTCATGCCTCAGCCTGTTCCCGTTCACTCAATGAGCTGCGAAGGCAATCTCGGGGACGGCATCGAGATCGGTCAGCGTCTGGGTGCGACAACTGCACCGGCCCAAAGTACCAGCGGCCTTTGGGCGCCGGTGTCGATTGTTCCGCGGGCCGATGGGAGCAAGGGCTTGTTCCCGCATCTCGTGCTCGACCGCGCCAAGCCTGGGCTGATTGCGGTGAATTCTGCCGGCCATCGCTTTGCCAACGAGGCAGCGTCCTATCATGATTTCGCGCTGGCGATGTTCGAAAGTCACCAAACCACGCCGAGCATTCCGGCCTGGTTGATTTGCGATGCGGCTTTTCTCGGAAAATATGGTCTTGGTGTCATTCATCCGGGGCACCGCAATCCCGGAAAATTCGTCGACAGCGGTTACATTACGCGGGCGCAGACTCTGGACAATCTGGCCGGCAAGATTGGTGTCGATGCCGGGCAACTGCGCAAGACGGTCGAGCGCCACAACAAATTTGCCGAGACTGGCGTCGATGTCGATTTCGGCAAAGGCGAAACGGAGCTCAACCGCTTCAACGGCGACCCCGACCACGTGCCCAATCCCTGCATCGGGCCGTTGTTGAAACCGCCATTTTACGCCCTTGCGGTCTGGCCTGCCGACATCGCGGTCAGCACCGGACTCGCGACCGATGCCGATGCGCGCGTGCTGGGCAGCGATGGCAAAGCCATTCCTGGCCTCTACGCCTGCGGGAACGACATGGCGTCGGTGATGGCCGGAAGCTATCCGGGACCCGGCACGACACTCGGTCCTGCAATCGTGTTCGCCTACCGCGCTGTGATGCACGCCAAAGCCGTTCCGCTATAGGTTGCCTTGCGCGAAACGGTGCGCGCTCAATATCATCATTCGTTTTCCGGGAGGGATCATGGCGCGGCTGGCAGGAAAAGTTGCATTCATCACGGGTGGTGGTGGCGGCATTGGCCGCGCGACCGCCGAGCGCTTTGCCGAGGAGGGCGCCAAGGTCGTCATTGCCGAGATCGACGTCGGGCGCGGGGAGGCGGCGGCACAATCGGCACGGTCGCGCGCGTCGAATTCGGGTGGCGATGCCCATTTTATCCATTGCGATATCCGCGAGCGGGCGAAGGTGGAGGCCGCATTCGCTGAGACCGTCAAACGGTTCGGTGGGCTTCACATCCTTCACAACAACGCCGGGGGTTCCTCCCCTGACGACGGCCGCGTGACCGATGTGTCCGAGGACGAATTCTGGCGGGTCATCAAGCTCGATGTCTACGGCACGTTCCTGTGCTCGCGGCTCGGCATTCCGCATATGATCAAGTCGGGCGGCGGATCGATCATCAACATGTCGTCGATTGTCGCCTTGCGCGCACTTCCGGGCCGCGACTGTTATACGGCCGCCAAGGGAGCCGTTGCGGCGATGACGCGGTCAATGGCGGTTGAATATGCCGCCGACAAGATCAGGGTGAATGCAATCGCGCCCGGCGTGGTGCTCACCGAGCGCGTCAAGAAACTGCTCGAAGGCTCGAAAGACATCGAGAAGCTGGCGGCCACGCATCTGCTCGGCCTGGGCCTGCCGATCCATATGGCCGACATGGCCGTTTATCTTGCCTCCGATGAGTCGGCGATCACGACCGGTCAGGTCATTTCGATCGATAGCGGGGCAACGATCAGGTAAGCGCGTTCCGCCGCCCTTCGTGTTGATTTTGACTTGCCGTAGGAATTGCGTTAGCCGCAGCCCTCATGTCGAGCGACACCAGACCGCAGCATTTGTTCGCGACGATGCTCGCCTCCGTGCAGGCAGCGACGGCCGCCCTGCTTGGCTCCGGCGCGGACGTTTCCCGGATTGTCGTCGAGCCGCCGCGTGATCCGACACATGGCGATATGGCCACCAACGCCGCGATGGTTCTTGCGAAGGATGCCGGCAAGAAGCCGCGGGAGCTCGCCGAAAGCATTGCCGCCAAGCTGCGCAGCGACGGGAAGGTGGCCTCCGTGGACATTGCGGGGCCGGGCTTCATCAATCTCACGCTCAAGCCGAATGTCTGGAGCGAGGAATTGCGCCTCGTGCTCGAAGCAGGGCGGGACTACGGCCGCAGCAGCATGGGCAAAGGCGAAAAGGTCAATGTCGAATACGTGTCGGCCAATCCGACGGGGCCCATGCATGTGGGTCACGGCCGCGGCGCGGTGTTCGGAGACGCGCTGGCAAATCTGCTTGCCTTTACCGGCTACAAGGTCACGCGCGAATACTACATCAACGACGCAGGCGCGCAGGTCGACGTACTCGCACGCTCGGCATACCTGCGCTACCGCGAGGCACTCGGGGAAAACATCACCATCCCGGAAGGCCTCTATCCCGGCGAATATCTCAAGTCGGTCGGGAAAGATCTTGCGCAAGCGCACGGACCATCGCTGAAGGATAAGCCGGAGGCGGAATGGCTCGCGATTGTGCGCAAACGCGCCATCGATATGATGATGGCCGAAATCCGCAATGATCTGCAGGCGCTCGGGATAGTTCAGGATGAATTCTTCTCTGAAAGATCATTGATTGAGGAGGGCGCCAATCGGGTCGCCGAAACCATCAATTGGCTGAAGGGAAAGGGCCACGTCTACGAAGGGCGTCTGCCGCCGCCGAAAAGCGGCGCCGTCGAGGACTGGGAGGATCGCGAACAGACTCTGTTTCGCTCGACGGCCTTCGGCGACGATGTCGACAGGCCGCTGAAAAAGTCGGACGGCAGCTATACCTATTTTGCGACCGACATCGCCTATCACAAGTCGAAGTTGGATCGTGGTTTCCGTGACCTGATCGACGTGTGGGGTGCCGACCACGGTGGCTACGTCAAGCGCATGCAGGCAGCCGTGAAGGCGCTGAGCGGTGCGAAGGCCGATCTCGACGTCAAGCTCGTGCAACTGGTGCGCCTTCTGCGCGCGGGCGAGCCGGTGAAGATGTCGAAACGTGCCGGCGAATTTGTCACCTTGCGCGAGGTGGTGGATGAGGTCGGGCGCGACGCCGTTCGCTTCGACATGCTTTACCGAAAGAACGATGCGGTCCTCGATTTCGATCTCGCCAAGGTCATCGAGCACTCGCGCGAGAACCCCGTCTTCTACGTTCAGTATGGGCACGCGCGCGGGCAATCTGTGTTCCGCAATGCGCGGGGAGAAATGCCCGATCTGCCGGCGGATCCGTCAGCGCGGGCCGCGTATCTCCGTAAAGCGCCGCTCGAGAAGCTAAACGATACCGGCGAAGTTTCATTGCTGCGCCAGATCGCTCTTTTTCCACGCCTCGTCGAGGCGGCCGCGGCCGCTCATGAGCCGCACCGAATTGCGTTCTATCTGTATGAATTAGCAAGTGAATTTCATGCACATTGGACGAAAGGAAATGACTTGCCTAATTTACGCTTCATTATTCAGAATGATCGAGAAACAACAGCAGCCCGGCTCGCGCTGGTGGAGGGGATCATCACAATTTTAGCCTCGGGTCTCGCATTGCTCGGGGTTAGCGCGCCGGATGAGATGCGATAGATCTCGTCCATTTGGTCCGCGTCCGCGTGGATCGTATAAGACCGACGCAGGGGCGAGTTGAGTAACCGGGGAACGAATGGCGGACGACCAAAGCCAACGACCGTATCGTGCGAGCGAACCACCGCCCGCGCGCGGCTCAGGAAAGACGTCAGGCAGCGATCCGCTCGCTGAACTGGCACGCCTGATTGGACAGACCGACCCGTTCGGGGAGTTCGGTCGCGATGCCGCACGCCGTTCGCCTCCATCGCAATCGGTTGCGCGCGCCGATTGGAACCAGCCGCTTGGAACTTCATATACCGCGCAATATAGCGGGGATGCACGCGCACCGGAGCCGGCGCCGCGATACGCGGGCGACAGCTACCCTGCGTCCCCGTCGGCTCCTGCGAGCCCGCTCATCCCCCAGGATTACGGCAGCCAGAATTACGAGCGTCAGTCTTACCAGCCTCAACCGCTTGCCGGCGAAACTGACCACTATGAAGCCGAGCAGGGATCGCGTCAGTTTGCTCCTGGCCAATCCGACTATCAGCAGGATTTTTACGACGAAGCGCCCGTTGAGGACGAATATTACGAGGACGCTCGGCCTTCGCGCCGCAGGATGGTCGTTATGGCGATCGCCGGTGTCGCCGCTTTGGCTGTGATTGGCACTGCGGGCGCATTCGGCTATCGCGCGCTTGTCGGTTCCTCCGGGCCGACCAAGCCGCCGCCGGTCATCAAGGCCGATACGGCTCCCAGCAAGATTGTTCCGGCAACGACTGGCAAGGATACCCAGTCCAACAAATTGATCACTGATCGCGTCAACGAACGTGGGCAGAGCGAAAAGCTGGTCTCGCGCGAAGAGCAGCCGATGGACCGGCCGGCCGCGGTTGCGCTGTCGCAGTCCGGGCCGCAGGTGGCCCTTGGCAGCGGTGTGGTCGGCAGCGAGCCGAAGAAGGTTCGCACCATTGCAATTCATCCGGACCAGCCTGTGGTCGATGCGGCGCCCTCATCGATGTCAGCCGCGGTAGCGCCTGCGAAGCCCGCTTCGGCACCGCGCGTCGCCGCTGCTCCGCCACGTCCCGCGCCGGACACGACGGCAGAGGCGGAAGAGAATGCGCCGGCCGCGCCAACGCGGTCCGCACCACCACCACGTCAGGGGGCGCCTGCATCGGGCACTGCGCCCTTGTCGCTTAATCCGAATGCGGCACCCTCACGGGCTGCACCGGCGCAGGCCCCCGCAGCTCCAGCCAGGACAGCCTCGGTACCGCCCCAGGCGCCCGCGGCGGCATCTACGGGTGGGGCGGGCAGCTACGTCCAGGTTTCTTCGCAGCGCAGCGAGGGTGAGGCTCAGGCGGCGTTCCGCAGCCTTCAGGCCAAGTTCCCGGACCAGCTTGGCGGTCGGCAGCCCTCTATCTACAAAGCCGACCTCGGCGCCAAGGGCACCTACTACCGCGCCATGGTTGGACCCTTTGCCAATGCCAGCGAGGCAAGCCAGTTGTGCTCGAGCCTCAAGGCAGCCGGCGGACAGTGCCTCGTCCAGAGGAATTAACAGACCAAAACTTGACCCCTGCGAGGTGCGCGGGCTAATCCGCGCCGATGGCGGCGCGCGCATTTATCACGGGATTGGAGGGACTTACCTTATCCCCCAATGAGCGGTCCTTTTTGCGCGATGCACGGCCGTGGGGCCTCATCATCTTCAAGAGGAACGTGAGCACGCCCGATCAAGTGACCAAACTTATTCAGTCATTTCGGGATATCGCGGGCAGCGAAGCTCCTGTGCTTGTCGACCAGGAGGGCGGGCGGGTGCAGCGTTTGGGCCCGCCGCATTGGCCGGCTTACCCGCCCGGCGCACGTTATGGGGAACTCTATGACCAGGAGCCGGCGGCAGGCATTGCGGCGGCCCGGCTGGCCGGCCATCTGATCGCTGCGGATTTAAGACCGCTGGGCATCGACGTCGATTGCCTTCCGATCGCGGATGTTCCGGCTGCCGGCGGCGACCCCGTCATCGGCGATCGTGCCTATGGCAGCGAACCGAGCAAGGTCGCGAAAATTGCCAAGGCAATCGCCGAGGGCCTGGAAGCGGGGGGTGTGTTGCCGGTCGTGAAGCATTTGCCCGGCCACGGCCGTGCCACTGCAGACAGCCATCACAAGCTACCGGTCGTGGATACCGACCGCGCGACCCTCGAGGCCTCCGATTTTGCAGCGTTCAAGCCGCTGGCGGGCTTGCCACTTGGAATGACGGCGCATGTTGTGTTTAGCGCAATCGACCCGGTCGCACCGGCCACCACTTCGGTCACAATGGTGAGGCAAGTGATTCGCGGGTTTATCGGATTCCAGGGCCTGTTGATGAGTGACGACATATCGATGAATGCTCTGTCCGGCAGCATTGCGGAGCGCAGCCGCGCGGCGCTGGCGGCCGGATGCGATGTCGTGCTTCATTGCAACGGCAATCTCGGAGAAATGGTTGCCGTCGCAAACGAAACGCCTGAGCTCACGGGCGAAGCTGCGCGACGGGCCGACGCGGCGCTTGTGGCGCGCAAGGCGCCGGAAGAGTTCGATACCGAAGCTGCGCGCAGATTGTTCACGCAGATGATCGACGACGAGCGTACGAAATTTCAACGGAAGATCGGGGCATGAGCAGCGAGGACTTCGACACGACGCTCGGTGCCGACCGCGGCACCACCGAGCCAGCCATGATCGTTGACGTGGAGGGCTTCGAAGGCCCGCTCGATCTGTTGTTGATGCTTGCACGCCAGCAGAAAGTGGATCTCGCGAAAATTTCGATCCTTGCGCTGGCGGATCAGTACTTGTCGTTCATCGAGGCTGCGCGTCAGTTGCGCCTCGAACTCGCCGCCGATTACCTGGTGATGGCGGCCTGGCTCGCTTACCTCAAATCGCGCCTGCTTCTGCCGGAAACCGAAACAGGCGACGGGCCAAGCGCAGAGGACATGGCGCTGGCGTTGGCCAACAGGCTGCGCAGGCTGGAAGCGATCCGCGACGTCGCGACCCGTATGATGGAGCGGCCGCAACTCAATCGGGATATTTTCCCGCGCGGCCTGCCCGAGCCGATAGAGGAAATAAAACAGCCGGAATGGTCGGCGACGCTCTACGACCTGCTTTCAGTCTATGCCACGCAACGCTCGCGCAGCGCGCTGTCCCGTGTCCGCTTCAAGCAGCGCACCGTTTGGTCGCTCGCCGAGGCGCGCGCCGCTCTCGAGCGTCTGATGGGGCAGTCGGCGGATTGGTCGCGCATCGATCAGTTCCTGATCAGTTATGTGGTGGAGCCGGCGCTTGCGGCGTCGGTGTTTGCTTCTTCATTCGCCTCCGCGCTTGAGCTTGTACGGGAGGGCCTGGCGGAAATTCACCAGAAGGAGTTATTCGCGCCGATCTATATGCGCAAGCGCGTCGGCGCGATTGCGATAGCTACGACGCATGACGCGCAAGAAAACTCATAAGGGGAAAGAGTCCATGCCGAGCGTGGCCAAGAAGCTCGTGGTGGTGCAAAGCAATGAGCCGGCACCGCAAGCTACGCCAATCGAGTCAACGCGACCGGAGGAATTGCGGCTGCTGGAAGCCTTGTTGTTTGCCGCTGGCCAACCGCTGGACGAAGCGATGCTGGCGCGCCGCCTTCCAAACGGCGTGAACGTCAAAGCGGCGCTTGCGCAGCTCAAGGATGAGTACGCCACGCGCGGGGTCAATCTGGTGCGCGTCGGCAAGAAATGGACGTTCCGTACGGCCGTCGACCTTTCTTGGCTGCTGACGAAGCAGATCGTGGAAACCCGCAAGCTTTCGCGCGCAGCAATCGAAACGCTCGCGATTGTTGCTTATCACCAGCCAGTCACGCGTGCCGAGATTGAGGAAATTCGCGGCGTGGTGACCGCGACCGGCACCCTCGATGTCCTTCTCAAAACTGGCTGGATTCGTCCGCGCGGCCGGCGCAAGGCGCCTGGACGACCGATCACATACGGAACGACGGAGGCATTCCTTTCGCATTTCGGGCTCGAGGAAGTCGGCGACCTGCCGGGCCTCGATGAACTCAAGGGCGCGGGTCTGCTGGAGGGCAATTTGCCTCCCGGTTTCGGCGTGCCGCTTCCCACGGACGACTCGACATTGCGCGACGATGAGGACCCGCTCGATCCGGGCGATATCGATCTGGGCCTGGCGCCGCCTGCGTCCCGTTCCGAAAAGTGAACGCGCGCGTTTAAGGTAAACGGCGCGATTTCAAGGGATTGCGCGGCGCTTTGACCGGACGCGAAGTCCTTGTTTTTGCCCTCTGCGGGGCCTAGTTTCACGTTGAAAACATGGCGGGACGAGCCGAAAAAGCCCGTCGCTGCGGAGGATTTGCCGATGGGTTCCTTAAGTATATGGCACTGGATCATCGTGCTGCTGGTCGTGATGGTCTTGTTCGGAGGCCGTGGAAAGATTTCATCGCTCATGGGTGACTTCGCCCAGGGCATCAAGGCCTTCAAGAAGGGCATGTCCGAGGACGAGAAGACCGCGGATGCCAAGAGCGAGCCGGTCAAGACGATCGAAGCCGGTGGCAGCACATCCAAGACCGAAGCCGAGCGTCGCGCCGAGAGCGTGCGCTCCTGATCGTTGCGCCTGTGCGCAAGGAGGTCGCCGGCTCGACTGTCGCAGGGGCGACCATGCGTTGGCGTTTCGGAGTTGACTAATTCATGTTCGACATTGGTTGGGGCGAGCTCGTCGTCATCGGCATCGTCGCGCTGATCGCGATCGGGCCGAAAGAGCTGCCGACCGTTTTGCGGACGCTTGGCCAGTACATGGGCAAGGTCCGACGCATGGCCTCCGAATTTCAGGGTCAGTTCCAGGAGGCCATGCGCGAAGCGGAATTGGTCGAATTGAAAAAGCAGGCTGAAGACCTGAAAAGTTCGGTCAGCGACCTCGGCAGCTCGGTCAGTGGTCTCGGCAACCTCGATCCGCTTGCCGACACCCAGAAGCAGATCGAGAGCGCGTTCGACGACGCAGCCAAACCCGAACTGCCAAAGCCTGACTCGTCGGGCGCCGTGGAGACGACTGAAGCCACTCCGCCTCCACCTATCGACGTCACGTTGCTTGAGCCGAGCGCTCCCGTCAGCGAGAAAGATTTTGCGACCGCTGATGCGCCGCCGCCCAAACAGGCCGGGGGCAAGGCATGAGCCACGAGGACATCGAGGCCACCAAGGCGCCGTTAATGGATCACCTGATCGAGCTGCGCTCGCGGCTGATCAAGGCGCTACTCGCATTCGGCGTGATGTTCGGAATTTGCTTCGTATTTGCGAAGGACATCTACAATATCCTGGTATGGCCGTTCGTGTGGGTCGCCGGGCCCGAAAATTCCAAGTTTATCTACACTGCGCTTCTGGAATATTTCATTACACAATTGAAGCTCGCGATGTTCGGCGCGGCGTTCCTCTCGTTCCCGATCGTTGCGACGCAAATTTACATGTTTGTTGCGCCGGGGCTCTATCGCCATGAGCGCAAGGCGTTCCTGCCTTACCTGATTGCAACGCCGATTTTCTTCGCGCTTGGTGCGGCGGTTGTCTATTTCCTGGTGCTGCCGATGCTGGTGCGCTTCTCGCTTGGCATGCAGCAGACCGGCAGCACGACCGATGCCTCGATCGCGTTGATGCCGAAAGTCGGTGAATATCTGTCACTGATGATGGCGCTGGTTCTGGCCTTCGGCGTCGCCTTTCAGTTACCGGTTGTCCTCACATTGCTCGGACGCATCGGGGTGATAACGGCCGAGCAGCTCAAGGCCAAGCGACGCTATTTCATTGTGGGTGCCTTCGTGCTGGCCGCCGTCCTGACCCCGCCCGACGTTCTGAGCCAGATGTCGCTCGCCATACCGTTGCTCATTCTCTACGAGGGCTCGATCTGGTCGGTGCGCCTGGTCGAGAAAAAGGCGCGGGCCGAGGCTGCGGCAAAAGCAGCTTCTGAAGCGGCCTCCGCGAGTGCGAAGCCGGCGGAATAGGGTTTGCCGGAATTGTTGACGTTGTCATGCCCGGCCTTGTGCCGGGCATCCCGCTTAGGTAGGCACGAATTGCAATGTACGACATCAAGTGGATTCGCGAGCATCCTGACGTCTTCGACCGCGGCCTGAAACGGCGCGGGCTCGATCCGCTGTCGAAAAAGCTCGTGGCGCTGGACGAAAAGCGGCGGGCAGCCATCACAAAATTCGAGCAGGCGCAGGCCCGCCGCAATGCGGCCTCGAAGGAAATCGGCGACGCGAAAAAGGCGAAGGATGAGGCAAAGGCGGGCAAGCTGATGGCCGAAGTCGCCGAACTCAAGACCTCGCTGCCGGCAATGGAGGACGAGCAAAAAGCTCTGGCCGCTGCGCTCGACAAGGAGCTCGCGCAAATCCCCAACACGCCGCTCGACGATGTGCCCGACGGCGCCGACGCGAGCGGCAACGTCGAGCATCATGTGTTCGGCAAAAAACGCGACTATGCATTCAAGCCGAAGCAACATTTCGAACTTGGTGAGGCGCTCGGTCAAATGGACTTCGAGCTCGCTGCGAAATTGTCCGGCGCGCGCTTTGTTGTATTACAGAAGGGTTTGGCGCGGCTCGAGCGCGCGCTCGGCCAGTTCATGCTCGATGTGCATACAGGCAAGGAGCATGGATACACTGAGGTGAATCCGCCGATCCTTGTTCGCGACGACGTCATGTTTGGGACGGCGCAATTACCGAAATTCGCCGACGATCAGTTCCGGACAACAAATGACTTCTGGCTCATTCCCACAGCCGAAGTGCCGCTCACCAATCTTGTGCGCGAGTCGATCGTCGAGGAAGCGCAGTTGCCGATGCGGCTGACGGCCTGTACGCCATGTTTCCGCGCGGAGGCAGGGGCGGCGGGCAAAGACACGCGCGGAATGATCCGCCAGCACCAGTTCACCAAGGTCGAACTGGTTTCCATCACGACCCCGGACAAATCGAGGGACGAGCATGAGCGGATGCTCGCCTGCGCCGAAGAGGTGCTCAAGAAGCTCGATCTGCACTATCGCGTCGTCACGCTCTGCACGGGCGACATGGGTTTCGCCGCGCAGAAGACCTACGACATCGAGGTCTGGTTGCCGGGCCAGAACGCCTATCGCGAGATCTCGTCCTGCTCGAACTGCGGCGAATTCCAGGCTCGCCGCATGAATGCGCGCTACCGTGCCAAAGATGGTGTAAAGCATGTGCATACGCTCAACGGCTCCGGCGTTGCCGTCGGCCGCGCGCTGATTGCCGTGATGGAAACCTATCAGCAGGATAACGGCTCGATCGCGGTGCCGTCCGCGCTGGCACCATATACGGGCGGCCTGAAAACGATTGAGCGGACGTAATGCGAATCCTCATCACTAACGACGACGGCATTCATTCGCCGGGGCTCGCCGCCTGCCTGGAAATTGCTCGCACTCTTTCCGAGGAAGTCTGGATTGTCGCGCCGGAAATCGATCAGTCTGGCGTGTCGCATTCTCTCTCATTGAATGATCCGCTGCGCATGCGGGAGGTCGGCGAGCGGCACTTTGCCGTCAAGGGCACGCCAACCGATTGCGTTATCATGGGCGTGCGGCATCTCATGAAAGAAAAGCCCGACCTCGTGTTGTCGGGCGTCAATCGCGGCAGAAATTGCGCTGAGGATGTCACTTATTCAGGGACCGTCGCGGGCGCCATGGAAGGCACCGTGCTCGGCATTCCGTCTTTTGCGCTCTCGCAGGCGTACGCGTTTACCACGAAGCACCATCCTTATTGGGACACTGCGATCAAGCACGCGCCCCATCTGATCAGGCGGGTGCTGAAGGCAGGGATGCCCCGCGATGTCCTTCTCAACGTCAATTTTCCGGACTGCCAACCCGATCAGGTGNCGGGCATTGCGGTCACCGTGCAGGGCAAGCGCGACCAGGAGCTTTTGCGCATCGATGCGCGCCATGATGGGCGCGGCAATCCCTATTACTGGATCGCCTTCGCGCGTGGTGGCGTTCCTGGCGCGGCGCCGGGCAGCGATCTCGCTGCGCTAACGGAAAACCGCATTGCGCTCACACCGTTGCGGCTCGACCTCACCGATGAGCCGTTCATGACAAAACTGGCGGACGTTTTCGACTAGGACAGCAATCCCGCGAGCGTCGTCTTGAGCTGCTCCGCCTGGAATGGTTTCTGCAGGGCAGGGCGCCCGCGATAAGGCTCCGGCAAGCTGCGCTCGCCGTATCCTGTGACGAAAACGAAGGGCAGGCCGCGCTTGGCGAGGATGTCCGCGACCGGATAAATTTCCTGGCCGTCGAGATTGACGTCGAGGATCGCGGCGCTGAAGTCACCATCCGCTGCGATTTGCCGCGCCTCCGACAGCGTGCCGACAGCCGCGGCAATCCCGTAGCCGAGGTCATCCAGCATGTCTTCGAGCAGCATGCGGATCAAATATTCGTCCTCGACCACGAGAAGGCGTGGCGTCGCCGAGGAATCTGTCATGGCTGATCTCCCGCCTTGCAACTCGGTCGCGGGCCGCTGGGTTCCATCGGCTATGCAACGCGAGTAGCAAGCTTAGCTCAATTTCCACCAAACATGGTAATAGTGCCGTCGAAGGGGCCTAAACGTGTCGAAAAGACCGCGCAATCAGCAGGGTGACGATCATATGGAGTTCCTGCTGACCCTGCGTCGGCGGGGTATTGCAGACCAAGCCGTCCTTCGGGCGATGGACGAGGTGCCGCGCGAATATTTTGTCGAAACGGCGTTCGCGGCAAGCGCCTATGCCGACCAGGCTCTGCCGATCGCGTGTGGCCAGACCATCAGCCAGCCCTATGTCGTGGCCTACATGACTGAGCAACTCAATGTGGGTTCGACCCATCGTGTCCTAGAGATCGGCACGGGCTCAGGTTATCAGGCGGCCGTCCTGTCGCGCCTGGCTCGGGAAGTGGTGACGATCGAGCGCTATCGCACTCTTGCCGATCAAGCACGCGAACGGCTCAAGGCACTTGGCTACGACAACGTCGACGTCGTGGCCGGTGACGGGTTCGCCGGAATGCCGGAGCGGGCGCCCTTTGATCGCATCATCGTCACGGCTGCGGCAGAGACAATACCCGAAGCACTCATGGCCCAGCTTGCGGATGACGGCATCATGATCCTGCCACTCGGCTCGCACGAGGGATCGCAACACATTATCAAGCTTACCAAGTCGCAAACGGGAACTCGGCGGGAAAACCTTATTCCGGTCCGTTTTGTGCCGATGCTGCCGGGGCAGGCGCAGGAACTATAGTTGGCCGGGACCGGATCAACCGTGACATTTTTGTCCTCTGCAATTTCAACGGTAGCGGCCCGTTAATTCTTAAACGCTTGTTTACTCGCGGCTGGTTTATTCGAACTCTACATTTTCTGTGTACGAGTGAGTAACCACATGCCGTGCCCCAAGGTGGAGTCTCGCCTACTTGCATGGCCGCGCGTTGCAGTTCTCGCGCTGGTCGGTGTAACCGCCGCCGGTTGTTCGGACTCCGCGCGCTTCGACTCCAGTTCCTACACGACTGATCGTCCGCCACAGAACGTGGCCGCCGCAACACCGACGTATTCAGCGGCCGGCCGTGTCGAGGCTCAACCTCTGCCAGCGCCGCCAGCGACCGTCGCAGCGGCGCCCGCGCCGACATATACACCGGCGGCGTATACGCCGAGCTCCGGCGGCTACAACTCGAATGCTCAATATTCCGATGTGACGGGGTCGGCTTCCGGGCACTGGACCTGGAACGGCGGATCGCCGGTGACGGTGGGTCACGGCGAGACGGTCGAGAGCATCGCGCGCAAACACGGCGTGCCGGTCGCCGCCCTTATGCAGACGAACGGCATTCGTGAACCTGGGCAGATCAGGCCGGGTCAGCGGCTGGTCATCCCGCGCTACGTGTCGACTTCGCCGAAAAACGCGCCGACATACGCTGCGCAGCCCAGAGCGGGAGGAAACGTCCATGTGGTGAAGGCGGGTGAGACGCTCATGAGCATCTCCCGCGGCACTGGTGTATCGGTGGCCGCGCTTGCCAAAACCAATCACATGGATTCTTCCAAGAAGCTGAGCGTCGGTGACCGGCTGACCATTCCGCAGGGCGGTCATCAGGTCGCAGCCGCCCATCCGCCTGCGGCTCCCAAGGTCGCGGAGCCTCGCACTGCTTCGGCTGAGAAGATCAAGATTGCGAGCGCTGCGCCTGTGCAGACCGCGCATGTCGCCAAAGAAGAGCCGCGGACGACCGAGACTGTCGTCAAAGCTGCGGAGCCGAGCGGGGCTATGCCGTCGTTCCGCTGGCCTGTTCGCGGTCGCGTCATCGCCGGGTTCGGCAGCAAGCCGAACGGCGCGCAGAATGACGGGATCAATCTTGCGGTTCCCGAAGGGACGCCTGTCAAGGCTGCCGACGATGGGGTCGTCGCCTATGCCGGTAATGAGCTCAAGGGCTATGGAAATCTCGTCTTGATCCGCCACTCGAACGGCTACGTGTCAGCCTACGCGCACGCCAAAGAACTCCTCGTCAAGCGTGGCGACACAATCAAGCGCGGGCAGGTGATCGCACACGCCGGACAGACCGGCAACGTGACATCGCCGCAACTGCATTTCGAGATCCGGAAAGGGTCGACCCCGGTCGATCCGACGCAGTTCCTCGGCGGCGCCTAATTTTTTAGCGCGACGCCGAGACGTCCGGCGAGATCCTGCACGAATTGCCACGCCACGCGACCTGAGCGCGAACCGCGCGTCGTCGACCATTCCAAAGCCTCACGATGCAGGGCCTCGCCGCGAGCGGGGACCTTGTAGTGCGCGACATAGCCGTCGACCATCGCGAGATATTCGTCCTGGCTGCAGCGATGGAAGCCAAGCCATAGGCCAAACCGGTCCGACAACGAGACCTTTTCTTCCATGGTTTCGCCGGGGTTGATGGCCGTCGAGCGCTCATTCTCCATCATGTCGCGGGACATGAGGTGTCTGCGGTTCGACGTGGCGTAAAAAATCACGTTGTCCGGCCGCCCTTCTATGCCGCCTTCAAGTACTGCTTTAAGAGACTTGTAGGTCGTGTCCTCGGCGTCGAAAGAAAGATCGTCGCAAAATACGACGAAACGGTGCGGCGAGCCTCGTGTAAGCGCCATCAGGGCCGGGAGACTGTCGATGTCTTCGCGGTGGATCTCGATCAGTTTGAGTGACCGCGAGCTTTTTCCGCTGCCCAATTCAGCATTGACGCCCGCGTGGGTAGCTTTGACGAGCGAGGACTTCCCCATGCCACGGGCGCCCCATAGCAAGGCATTGTTGGCCGGAAGGCCCTTGGCAAACCGCTCGGTATTTTCGACCAGCACGTCGCGAACGCGGTCAATACCTTTGAGAAGTGACATCTCGACGCGGTTGACGCGGGCCACCGGGGCCAGGCGTCCGTCGGGGTGCCAGATGAAAGCGTCGGCTGCATCGAAATCGGCGGCAGCCGCGCGCCGTGGCGCCAGGCGTTCAAGTNCAGTCGCGATACGTTCGAGGACNTCGCCCGAAGCCGCGTTGTTGGCGGCGCGTTTCGATTTTGACGCTGATCTACGCTGCGGTTTTGACTTCGATTTGGCCATTAGGTTGCTTCCGGAAATTCCGGCTGCTCTTAGCGGGGCGGCGTTGGTCAAGCAAGCGGCCCTGGGACAAAATGGCCGCAAATGGCCTATTTTTACGGGCTAACCATCGTTGCAATTGGGCGGGCGGCCGCTATAGTCCGCGCGAAAATCGAGCGCCGCCAGGCGCCGGGAAACCACGCAAGGAACACGCTTCAATGTTCATAACGCCTGCGTTTGCGCAAGGCTCGCTATTCGGCGGGGCAGGTGGCGACGGTGGCATGCTGGTATCGCTGCTTCCGTTCGCTCTGATTTTCGTCATCATGTATTTCCTGATCCTTCGCCCGCAGCAGAAACGGGTGAAGCAGCATCAGGAAATGGTCAAGAACGTGCGGCGGGGCGACACTGTCATCACCAATGGNGGCCTGATTGGCAAGGTCACCAAAGTGATCGACGACGATCAAATCGAAATCGAAATTGCGGACGACGTGCGCATCCGTCAGATGCGGCAGATGGTTACCGACGTCCGCGCCAAAGGTGAACCTGTCAAGGAAGAGGCCACAGCCAGCTGAAGCTGCGGGCGTGGCCTTTAAGCCGCAAGTCGGGACGTCATGCTTTATTTCACGCGGTGGAAGGCAACGGCGATTGTCCTGACGGCGTTTATCGTCTGTTTGTTTGCCGTTCCCAATTTCCTGCCTGAGAAGATGGTGCAGAGTTGGCCCAAATGGGCGCAGCGCCATGTGGTCCTTGGCCTGGATCTCCAGGGTGGTTCGCATATTCTGCTTGAAGTCGACAGCGCCGCGGTCCGAAAGGAAAAGCTCGAGGCCCTGCGCGATGATGTCCGGCGTGTGCTGCTCGATGCGCGCCCGCGCATTGGCTATACGGGACTTGTCGTCCGCGGCAACAGCGTCGAGGTTCGTGTTCGCGAAGGCAGTAATTTCGATCAGGCCGTCGAAAAGCTTCGCGAACTGTCTCAGCCCCTCGGCGGAATACTCAATACCACCGGCCAGCGGAGCCTCGATGTAAGAACCGAACCAGGTAATCTAGTTCGGCTGACGGTCACCGAGCCTGCTCTTGTCGAGCGGGTTCGGCAGTCGGTCGAACAATCGATTCAAATCATCGAACGGCGCGTAAACGAGCTCGGAACCGTCGAACCGCTCATCCAGCGGCAAGGGATTGATCGAATTCTCGTGCAGGTACCGGGTCTGCAGGATCCGACCAGGTTGAAGGAAATTCTTGGCAAAACCGCCAAGCTCGATTTCCGCATGGTGGACGTATCAATGCCGGCTGAACAGGCGCTGCAAGGGCGGGTCCCGCCCGAAGACGAAATTCTTTATAGCTCCACGCAGCCACGGACGCCTTATTTGGTCGAAAAACGAATCCTCGTATCTGGCGGCGATCTGACCGATGCCCAACCCGGCTTCGATCAACGCACGAGCGAGCCGGTCGTCAATTTCCGATTCAACACCTCCGGCGCGCGCAAGTTCGCCCAAGTGACGCAGGAGAATGTCGGCAAGCCGTTCGCGATCATCCTCGACAATCAGGTGATCTCCGCGCCTGTCATCCGTGAGCCCATTCTTGGCGGTTCCGGCCAGATTTCCGGCAGCTTCACGGTCGAGAGCGCCAACGACCTCGCTATTCTGCTGCGCGCAGGCGCGTTGCCGGCCCCCCTCACGATCATCGAAGAACGCACGGTAGGCCCGGGGCTCGGGCAGGATTCGATCGCCAAAGGCAAGCTCTCATCTTATGTCGGCGCGGCCATGGTGATTATCTTTATGCTTGTCACTTATGGGCTGTTCGGCCTGTTTGCGAATGTCGCGGTCGCAATCAACGTCGCCATGATCTTCGGCGTCCTGTCGATGCTCAATGCGACGCTGACGCTGCCCGGCATTGCCGGCATCGTGCTCACGGTCGGGATCGCCGTCGATTCTAACGTGCTGATCTACGAGCGCATCCGCGAGGAAGTGCGGAGCGGACGCACCCCGATCAACGCAATAGACGCCGGATTTACGCGCGCGCTTGCGACCATCCTCGACTCGAACATCACGACCTTCATCGCCGCCGCGGTTCTGTTCTATATCGGAACCGGCCCGGTGCGCGGCTTTGCGGTGACCCTCGGCATCGGCATCATAACAACGGTCTTCACGGCGTTTACCCTGACGCGGCTGATCGTTGCCTATTGGGTGCGCTGGCGGCGCCCGCAACGCGTACCCATTTGAGGACCCCGCGCCGTGCGCCTGCTTCGCATCGTCCCCGACGACACCAAATTCGACTTCATGCGCTTCCGGCGCATCAGCTTTCCGCTGTCGGCGCTGCTGTCGATCATTGCGATTTCGCTTTATTTCTTCCACGGATTGAATTTCGGCATCGACTTCAAGGGCGGCACCTTGATGGAGGTGCAGTCGAAGGTTGGCGACGCCGACCTCGCGAAGATGCGCGCTGCGCTCGGCGCACTCGGCCTGGGCGAGGTGCAACTGCAGCAGTTCGGCGCGCCGAACGACGTTCTCATCAGGATTGCAGAGCAGCCCGGCGGTGAAGCCGCACAGCAGGAGGCGGTTCGCAAGGTGCGCGGTGCCCTCGGCGGCGAAGTCGAGTACCGGCGCGTTGAGGTTGTCGGCCCACGCGTGTCGGGCGAGCTTCTGTCTTATGGCGTTGTCGGTCTTATGCTCGCCATTTTCGCAATCCTGATTTACCTGTGGTTTCGCTTTGAATGGCAGTTTGCGCTCGGCGCGATGATCGCCAACGTGCACGACATCGTGCTCACGATCGGCTTCATGTCGGTCACCCAGATCGATTTCGACCTCACCAGCATCGCCGCGCTGCTCACGATTCTCGGCTACTCGCTCAACGATACCGTCGTCATTTATGATCGTATTCGTGAAATGCTGCGCCGGTACCGCAAGATGCCGATGCCGGATCTGCTTAACGCCTCGGTCAACCAGACTCTCTCACGGTCCGTCATTACGCACGTCACCGTGTCGTTGGCGTTGCTTGCGCTGCTTCTCTTCGGCGGGCAGGCGATCCACAGCTTCACCGCCACCATGATGTTCGGCGTGGTGCTGGTCGGTACCTATACCTCAGTGTTTATCGCGTCGCCGATCCTGATCTACCTCGGCGTCGGTACCGGCCGGGATTCCCTCAGCGCTCCCGACCGGGATAAGTGATGACGTCTGGCGGCAGCGCCGGTGCGCCGCATTTGCCGCAGCCTGCGCCGATCGAGGCCTATGGCGATGGCGGATTCCGCTTTGGCGGGATGTCGCATCGAGGCTCGCTTCTTTGCTTTCCCGATGGCATCTGGGCCTGGCCGGTCGGCGATCCCAAACAGTTGAATGGGGACGCGCTCGCCGCGGTGTTCGACCGGGCGCAGACCCTCGATTTCTTCCTGATCGGGGCCGGCCGCGATCCTTGGCCGCTGCCCGATGCCTTGCGTCAACGCTTCCGCGATCTCTCGCTCTCGGTCGATACGATGCCGACCGGCGCGGCCGTGCGCACCTACAACATCCTTTTGGCAGAAAACCGCCGCGTCGGCGCGGGGCTGATCGCCGTCGCCTAACTCACGCGCTAGGCTCTTCCGGATGGACGAGAATGACAAATATTGCGCGGCGTTGGTGCGCGAGGCCGACCGCGACAGGTATCTCGCGGCATTGTTTGCGCCGGCCGGCCGGCGCGGCGCGCTGTTCTCGCTGTATGCATTCGACATCGAAATTTCCCGCATTAGGGATCTCGCGCGTGAGCCGATGCCCGGTGAGATCAGGCTGCAATGGTGGCGCGAGGTGCTGGAGGGCCAGCGCGCGGGTGAAGCCGCGGCAAATCCGGTCGCAGCGTCCCTGCTTGCGACGTTGGCGCGGAACCGCCTGACGGCGACGAAGCTCATTGCTCTGGTCGAGGCGCACCGGTTCGACATCTACGATGAGCCGATGCCGACATTGGCAGCCCTTCAATCCTATGCATTAAACACAGCCGGTGCGATTTTTGACTGCGCGACAAGGCTCCTTGGTGAGGCTTCGGAGGAAAATGCGATTGAAGCCGGACAGGTGCAGACGATCGCAAATGTGATCGCTTTGCTGCCGCGTCACGCCGCGCGCCGCCAGTTGTTTTTGCCTCTGGACATGCTCCGCCAATACGGCGCCGAACCGGACGATGTCTTCGCCACGCGCACGAGCCCCGGACTGCGCACGGTTCTCGCCGAACTCCGCCTCCGCGCGCGCCGTCATCTCAAGAGCATTACGGAGCTGAGTGCGGATATTCCTGAGAAAATATGGCCTGCCTTCGTGTCCCTGGCGCCACTGCGCCCATGGTTGAACGCGATGGAGCGCACGACATACCAACCGTTTCAGCCGCGCGAACTGCCGGCCTGGCGGGCGCAGTGGCGCATCTGGCGGGCGGCGAAATCGCTCGAACGGATCAGCCGCTAGTCACTCGGCGGCAACCTCCGCGCCGTTGCCGATCCAGCGATCGAGATCAGCCAGGGCACGGGCGGTGAGCGCACTTTTGCGTGCCAGAGCTTTCGCCGCCGAGCGGCCAAGCTTGCTCTTGCGGTCGAAGGTCG
>ARCol0yngRDRAFT_1000038_pt1 | contig 22079 bp, 22 predicted proteins | sample AraColrhizospDNA_FD_9197 | JGI IMG/M metagenome (IMG submission 9197) | reverse complement strand
AATAAAGATATTCAAATTATTATGGCAGATCCAATTACAGTTAAAGATCAATTACTCTAAATAATTCAATATGTTTTGTAAAAACGGCATGATTTATAGAACTGAATCCTTATTGCGACCCACATGAAAAATCAGGTTAGTCCCTTCCGGCCCACTATCTTTTGAGCACAATTTTCGAGTATTGGAGAATGCATTGAACTCCCAACCTTGCCAAATGGAGTAAGATTCCTACCAATTACGGTAAGATTATCGGAAATTATTCCACTTTTCTGGAGTAGGGGTAGTTCTACTTTGAGAAAAGTGTGTCATTTTCTTCGTAATGAAGATCTCATCTTGTATTCATATGACTTTGCAATTGTGACTTTATTCCCTAAAAGCCAGTTAATTTCAGTTCTTGTCAATAATGCTGGCTGAATATGGCTTCTTTTCATTTTCTTTTCCTCTTTAAGTAAATCTTGATTCATCGTTTAGTCACCAAACCAAGGCAACTAGGCCAACTTTCAGACTTGCTGTAACTGCTACCAGTGAAATCATTGTCCACTTTTGAAAGTCATAGCATATAGACATTTCTTTTAATTACCTGCTATCTTGCGTAATTCCAACATTTTATGATAAATAAGTGGTTGCGCCTCGTCCGGATATTTCTCAAAATCCACTACAACAGCATGATCATCCATTTCATCTTGATACTGTATAACAGTATAGATGTGATTCTTCTTCCACATGGCGTCAACGATAGCAAGAGGAAGCCCAACCAGTCTAAGTGCAATTACCATTTTTTCCAAAATTTTCTTTTCATCAAAATTTTCTAATTTCTTCATTGCACTGTATGGAATAACCAAATTAGGATTTCCAAGCTCTATTCTGTCGTCATAAAAGGACATTCGTGTATCTGTAGGACGTGGATAGGCTTTGTGTCCTCCCAAATATTTAACATCACAATATTCTAGGTAACCTTGTGGAGCCATTTTGGATGGAACTCCATTGTGGGCAGGATGTTTCTCTCCTCTTCTTGTCCACTTACATCTACTATCGTTACAATTGGACTCGACATTGACAGGGTTTTCTATTTGATTATACATATCGGGATCTTCTGTTTTAAATGGAACTCCATTGTGGGCAGGATGTTTCTCTCCTCTTCTTGTCCACTTACATCTACCATCGTTACAATAGGACTCGCCCATGATGGAGTGTCTATTTGCTCGAACCTATTTAGTTTATCTGAAATAGAATGCTTCGTTGAATCAAGAGTTGTAAAAACGAGCTAGTTTAACAACTCAGGGTAGACGTTATTTTGGTTTTCAAGATCCTTTCTCAAGATTAACGATAATGATAAAATTTGAAGTGGTATAAGAAATATAAGTGCTGTTTGTATTTGGATTTATAGCAGCGTAACCAGGCGTTAACCAGGCGTTCCTTTTTCAATTTTGATGGATCTATTTATCACTACAATTCAGTAAGGTAGCTAGAACCAACGATTAGAAAAGCATTATCCCATTTCATTAGATTCCAGTAGGGGGTCTTCTGTCTGCACTATGGTTCACTGTTAGGACTAACTTTACATTAATTAAAGCCTCTGAATAGCCATCAATTCGTCCAAATTAATCTCCATTGCAGTTTTCTTTAAATCTACAAGTAATATAATTATAGGTTAATGACAATGTATTGTATAAGTCATAACAGTATTGGAAATAATATTATCACATTGGATACTCTGAAAATGTCACTGGTTGCTTTTGTATTGTTTAATTACAATCATATAATAATAACCTTGGCAGCTTTGCTTATACCAATGATAACTATTAGAAATCCAGCTAGAGTAAGTAAAAGTCCAAGCAAAAGGTAAATGCAACCAACAAACAGCTCTCCAAATGCATCGGGGTTTATTAATCCGCTGTTACTCAAATATGGAAAATATCCAAACAAGCCATTCAATATTATTGGTTCATTAGCTAAGTTGACCAATTTCAATGTGTAAACGCCACTGGGCTTCGGTTCAAAAAAATATGTCGATTGCTTTATAAAATTTGTTTGTAATATTTTCTTTCCCAATTGGTTAGTTATTGTCTCAGAAACAGCAGGAAAAACTTTTAGTTTATTCTGAGTATCATTCATTGGTTTTGTAAATAAGTAGACAGATATTGAATGGAAGTCTTTTGAAGTTAAATTTGCATAAAAATTCAAAGTAGTACCCTTTTTTAGGCTAATGTAGTCTAATGTAATACTTTTGGTAAAAATTGACTTTGTGAAGTCTGCAACCCAGTGAGCTGATAATACTAACCCTATACCTACAAATATGATCCAAATTACCATAATTATCCTGCCGACTAATCTAATATCTGTTCCCTCAAATTTATTAATGGTTACTCCTGAAAGGGAGGCCGGCGGACTTATTGTACCCTCAGTATTTATTTCAACTACTGATGTAGAAGTTGAAGAGTTATCTTCAATTGATAGAGAGGAAGAGTTTTCGGTTTTGTCTGTCTCACTTGCTTTAGTCTTCCCAACATATTCCTTAAGCTCAGTCTTCTCGGAAATACTTTTAGCAATTTCTTTAGCCTTGGGGAAATCTCCATGAAAGTATTGTACCCCTTGAGTCTCATTTTCAAGATATCGTCATAAATTCTTTCCAAACAGTACTCAAAATTGGCAACCCATCATTAAAGAAAATATAAATCTAATATCTAGTTTAGTAAATATAGCTTAGTAACAATAAATTAATTCAGTTAAAAGATTTCAAATGATAACTACTATGCACCTAATCTTTAATAATGAGGGGGAATAATGGATGGTGATAATAAATTGTTTTTGATAAGGACTGAAATTCCAAGCCTATCGACGATCACAATTACTGAGACATTAGGTTTAATTGTGATAGTACTATATGTTACCACTATCCTTTATATCCACAGCGTAGAAGCTGTAGTAAGTGGCAAATATAATTTCGTTGGAAAATGGGGTACGAGAGGCACAGGCAATGGACAATTCCAATATCCGATTGGGACTGCCGCAGACTCGTCAGGGTTCGTCTATGTTGCGGACTCTGCAAATGACAGGATTCAGAAGTTTCGATTAGCCAATCCTTGTCCTGTAGGTACGACCCAAATTGTTGCTGGTGTATGCCTTGTTATAAAATGGGGTATGCCAGGAACAGGTAACGGACAGTTTAATTGGCCAACTGGCGTAGCGGTAGACAAATTAGGACACGTGTTCGTAACTGATGCTACCAACAACAATGTTCAAATGTTTAGAGGCAACGGGGCTTTTATTACAAAATGGGGCTCTCAAGGTTCAGGAGATGGACATTTTCAAAACCCACGCAGTATTGGTGTAGATTCTTTAGGGTTCGTCTATGTTGCGGACTCTGCAAATGACAGGATTCAGAAGTTTCGATTAGCCAATCCTTGTCCTGTAGGGACGACCCAAATTGTCACTGGTGTATGCTTTGTTACAAAATGGGGTATGCCAGGAACAGGTAACGGACAGTTTAAGTGGCCAGCTGGGATAGCCATAGATCCCGCAGGACTAGTGTATGTAACTGATTATTTAAATTTCAGGGTTCAAGTCTTTACAAGTAATGGCGTTTTTATTAGGGCTTGGGGCTCTCAAGGTTCAGCAGATGGACAGTTCAACAGTGCTGGTGACATTGCTACAGATACTTTGGGTTATGTGTATGTAAGTGATATGTTGAATGACCGAGTTCAAAAGTTTCTGTTATCTCCTACCTGTCCACCAGGTACAACCCAAATTACTGCTGATGTATGCTTTGTTACCAAGTGGGGCAATACTGGAGTAGGTGATGGCCAGTTCATTGTCCCAACTGGTGTAGCTGTAGACTCTTCTACTGGGAGGATATATGTGGGTGATAATAATAATCATCGAATTCAAGCATTTTTCTGGAAGCCCTTAAATTTCAATGTTGAAACAGCCGGAATTATTGTCAAGTAGACGATGGGTTACTGATTATATTTGGTAGTCTACCGTCCACTCCTGTCTTAATGATGACTTGAAAAGTGTACATTTAATATGTATGAATCTTCCTTAGAGGAGATTTAGAAGATCGCCAGATTGGGTAAAACCGCTTGCAGTCAATATGAAGTTCATTTGTCCGTGACTATAATCTGACCCGTCATAAAGGGATAAAATCTACAGTAGTAGTCAAAGGTGCCAACTTCATCAAACTTATGTGTAAATGTTGAATTAGGCCTAACAATATCTAATTGAGCATTCAAGTCGGGATTAATGAAAGTCACAGAGTGATCTACTGAATCGCTATTTCTCCACGTAATAATTACACCTTTTGAAATAGTTATTGTTTGCGGAACGTAAAAATGGGGATTGAAAGGTGAGGAAGATCCTGGTTTAATAAAAATCTGAGGACCTTCCTGAGCATAACCGTGAGAGAAGAGAACGCAAATTGTAGTTAGTATTATCAATAATAAGATTAATGTCATGTATCCGTAAAGAAGTTGACTCAAATATTTCCTAATTGAAATTCGCCAGCATATTAATTATATGATTCCGTTAAGATTTATCAATACAGATTAATATGGTATATCCAAGATATGCCGAAACCTTATATTCTAATAGGACTGCTTCCAATTGTAGGAAAGTCTATGACCGTTAGTCCTGATGAAGGGAGCCTAAAAAATGTAGTAAGAATTTTCTTTATAATGATCGGAGTATGTTTATTCTTCTTTTTTCTGGTCCTCGTTCCTTATTTTTCACTTCGATTAGATTCAAGCTCAATTGAACGAATAAAAACCGAATTCAATACAACGGGAATTATTTCTTCACTAGATAAATATATTAACGATACCAAGGGCTTGGAATCAGCATATCATTCCTTAACCGCGGAACAAAATAATTCCGATTTGCAGCGTCAAATCTATAGTAAACAATTGGACAAAATAGAATTCCTTCACAATAATGCAAAGGTTACCGTAGACAATCCTCTTATGCAAACCAGTCTTGCAAATTTACAGGTGTATTCTGAATGTATGAACGAAACGTTCGCAACCGATAGATGGTCAAAATGTAATTATAATCATAAGGTTTCTGAAGTTAATAATGATATGTTATCCAATATTAAACAAGATATAAAAACAGTTCAGGATTTAAATTCTGCAATTAACGATGTGAAATATAAGATTCTTTTTCAGACTAAACCCTTACTAAAAATGATAAATGCTGATAATTCATATGTTCCTTTTGTCAAAATTGACCTAATTTCTGACCCATCTCTTAAGGACCTAATTGTGAGAATGAGAAATGCTACCCAGTCTATAGAGAACATACTTATTTTGTCCACTAACGCAAATTTGACTAATTCGGTCCAAATATCAGGACTCAGAGATGAGATCAGTCGAATAAAAAATGGCTTGGAGGATCGAGCTACAGAAATAAACAATAAGTTGTTGAAGGTAGCAGGAATGTTCGAAAATTTTGAAACACCGGTAGGAACAATACCAATAGGGTTTCAAGAATTAGTGGCATTGTTCCCATTTATAATTTCAATTCTGTTCCTGTTCTTCGCATACTCACTATTTGATGGAATGAAGTCAAATCAAAATAACAATAAAGAGGACTCATTTGCGGTAAATCTGCTGTTTAATCCAAATGAAAAAATAAAAACGCAGAAACTCCAGATTGCTTTATTGTTAATACCAATTTTTATTTTTGTCAGTTCGTTAATTGTGACAATGCTGATTGACTTTGTTTATGATCAACCAACATTAGACTCTGACCATCCATTTCGAGCTGCTGTAGACTTTAACAAATTTATCTATGTAATTATGTCTATACTTGCGTCAATCTTTATGGCGATTGGTCTTCGTAGACTGTTTTCCGCTTCGAGTAAGTCTGAGGTAAAATGCCAATAGCTGATTGGTTGAATCTCCTATTTTCCAATCTGGTCTTGTCCATCGCAATCAAGCCTTTGTAATAATGACGGTAAGTCGACTAACTATTTTTTGAATCGTTGCTTGTGTTTCCGCATATTTCAATTTGTAAAGCCTATAAGCATCCACAAGTTGCCAAATCCAGTAACCGGCATAAATAATCCAACTGTATGGAATTTGGAATTTCTGAACGGATCAATCTGAAAATCCAGATTCATCCCTTCCGAATCCTCTTTTGAAGATATTTTTGTTCTTCATCCCTTCCAATTCATAATTTATTTCTCGTCCCCATATTTGCACTAGGGAACAAAAAAACCCTTCAATAAAGTCACTATTGTAATAAAAATTTGATTACCTGTCATAGAACCCACTTACTATATGGGACCAAGCAGATAAGAACCCATTGCTTCCCGTTGGAACGTTGAACCGGTACCCTCTGTATCCTAGAAAATAAAAATACAAATTATTGTCTGCCTGTCAGTTTATTGATGGTTTAAAATTTGAAATTCATCCATGATTTTTCCATCATTACCAATAAACAGTCCATTTAAAATTTTTGTTGTGCCGCTTTTTGATGTATCAAGACCAAGGTGTCCAAATCTTTCGTCATGTTGTGAGGCAATAAAAGAGCTCTTAGATTTCAGCGCATGGAAGTCTTCTCCACCGGTACCTGTTATGATATATATCTCTCCTTTAGGATCATTATATTTGTCTGGGTTCTTGTCAGTAACGATGGGCTCTTCCTCGTGCTTTTGATCATATTGCAATGGATATGAACGTTGAAAGTCGTGCGCATGTCCCTGTAGCACCAAGTCTACACCATATTTGTCAAATAGAGGATGATACGTTTCCCTTAAATCTGAAAGGGCATCACATTCAGAACACGAAGTAGGCGATGTATACATAATCCGGTGCATAAAAACAACTATCCAGTCTACATTCTTGTCTGCAGAAGCTTTGGATAAATCATTAGCTACAAATTTGTATTGATCAGAGCTGGATTTGTAAGGAATTTCAGTAGCCATAACTACAAAATGAACATTATTTTTTGTGAAAGAGTAAAATTGTTTATTCATTCCAAAGCTTGACATATATGCATCAAGGTCCTCGTTAGGACTGTCTTCATGGTTCCCTATAGTGATTTTTGTGATATCATCAATTGGTTTTACCAAGTCAAGCCAACAGTCTGCAGATGGCTCATATGAATAGTCACCTAAGGCCAATACGATGTTAGGCTTTTCGGATGAGATTTTCTCCATAGTCTTCTCTGAATTGGAGGTGCAACCCCAATCACCAACTGCTGCCATGGAAAATGCCTTACTCGTTCCAGAACTTACAGAATTAATTGTTATCGAAACCTTGGCAGCGTTGCTAGTTGAACTCTTGTCATTTGCAGTAAAGGTAAAGGTATCAGATCCTGTGTACCCACTTTTTGGCGTGTAAACAACTGATCCGGTATCTTTGTCAAATGAGCTTACCGAACCATGGTTGGGTGAGGATGCCAGAGAATAGGTCAAGCTATCCCCGTCCTTATCAGTAGCATCAAGGTTTATTGACGAAGCAGTATCACGATTTGTGGTAACGCTCTGTGACTTGGCGACAGGAGGCGTATTAACAGGCGGTGTATTAATAGGCGGTGTATTAACAGGTGTTGCGGGTTGGACTGATATTGAAACGTTGGCAGCGTTGCTAGTTGTACTCTTGTCATTTGCAGTAAAGGTAAAGCCATCATTTCCTGTATATCCGCTTTTTGGCGTGTAAATAACTGATCCAACATTTTTGTCAAGTGAGCTTAGTGATCCCTGTTTGGGTAAGGATATTAGAGAATAGTTCAAGATGTCCCCATCCTTGTCAGTAGCATTAAGGTTTATTGACGCAGCCGTATCTCTCGTTATGGTTACAAATTGTGCGTTGGCGACTGGTGGAGTATTAACATGTGCTGCGGGATTGACTGTTATTGAGGTATTACCAGAAACTCCGCTAGCCTGTGCACTTGTTGCGTTATTGTTTTGCTCACAAGGAAACGATAATGTAGTAAATGTTTCCTTCCCAACGAAATCTGCATGAGCGTCGTTATCAACGTCATCAAATACGTGAAGTTGGTATTTACCTGGCAAAATCTGGGAAACATCAGAGGTTTGATTGAATCCTCCTGTACTGTTTGTCTCAAAATAACCCAACAAAGCTGGTTGATGGTCTTTGTTAAGCAATTCCCAGTGTACTGTTCTATTTGGAGCAAAGCCATTTGTCATCATTTTAAAATTGAATCCCTCAATAGGACCACATGATGGTGCGATAGTTGTAGTAGGATTTTCCTGTTTTATCAATGAGGCATTCTGAAGCCAGCCCTCTATTCTATCTTTTAGAAAGGTCAATCCTGACGGTACGGTTTCATTCTGCTTATCGGTCCAATAAACAGAATTAGTTAGATTATGTATGGTAGCAGTGAGATTGTAGGCACTATTATTTTCCGTCGGAGCTTCTAATGTCATTGGGTAGCCAGAAGGAAGACGAAAGAAATGAATATCCAATAAGGCTAATTTTAATGATTTTTCTTCTTTATCAGTTAACGTTGTATAATACGTTGAATTGTTATATTCTACTGTTACCGCATTCTGATTCGAGTCATATTGTGCGGTTTTGTTAACGTTACCAGTTTTCCAATCACTTTGAGTATATTTCACGAAAAAATAATTTGACTGGTTCATTAAATACGACGGAAAGTTTGGGTTAGATCCATTGGCTGGGATATTGTTGGCAGTAGTAATGTTTGTTTCTGCATAAGTAAAATTAATATGGTTAATAATCACCGCTAAAGAAAGCATTAAAATGGCTACTAAAAATAGATAGAGGCCGACCATTGTGCGTTATTATTATTTCTAGTATAAATTTGTGAGTAACCGAAACTTTTGGATTGATTGCCTTATCCCAAGAATGCCTTAAGAAATGAATATTGTTCTTGTGGTTCTGCTTTTGGTTGAGGTGGAGGCAACTGATATATCATATTTGTTCTTTAGACAGTCGAAAAGCCTAATTACGCGCGAGAATTTATTCAGGATATGTCTCGTGTTGATATTTTAACACCGATTCACAAGGGCATTCGTTCAATGATTTACAAATTAGGGGGCGAAATTCAGACAGCTGACTTCACCGATGAAGATGCGACTAACGCACTTGTCGCAAGACTAGAACACAATCTATCCGTGGCCACGTCCAGATGTATATTATGCTTGCTTCATGAGCATGGCGGAAATGAGGACGACCACTTTTTCCCAAAGGTTCGTGCTTTTGAGCCGGGAATGGTAGAAATGCTAATTCAGGAACATCGAGAGATCGGTCACAAACTGGTTGGGCTCTCGAAGATTTGCGCTGAACTGATTGCAACCAAGGACCCCTATCAGAGGATTGAGATAGGAATGAAACTGAATCGGTCAGCGGATGAACTGTTTGCGTATTACATGACACACATGAACAAAGAAGAGGTTACGATACTTCCAGCTACTTGGCAGCATCTTACTGATGAACAGATTCTCGAAATTCGCGCAATAGTTGAGGCAAACATCCCGCCTGAGAGATATGCTGAATGGATGAGATGGGTATTACCGTCACTGAACGTCAATGAGCTCGTTGAAATGTTCACTGGAATGAAGATGGGCGCACCTCCGCAGGTTCTGGTAAACATGGTCCATATCGCCGGCACAGCAGTAGACGAAGAAAGATGGAAAACGGTCAAGACTAGAGTCGGGCTCTGAGAATGTTCACGCGAGTAATTGCTAATGAAACGTGGGAATGGAAATAAATAATTTGAGCAATCATGAATTTGAATCCGTTTTTAGAGATAGAATTGTCCTTCATCCCTCCCAACCCATATCGACTAACTTCTTCATTGCCAATTTTGAATTTTTGATTTCGACTTTGAACGATAGCTGGCAATTGCAAATTTTTAAGAGGATTTCCACACATAATCCAAAAGTAATTTTAATATGCGATCTCTTTCACAGAGTGTTCTTATTTTCAGGAATCATTGGGCTCAAAATTATGTCAACAAAAATAATTACAGCAACCTAGCTATTGATAAATTTCTCAGAGTTTACGCTAAAATAGTTAATGAATTTATGAAGTTGGTTGGGTATCTCGTGGAAATTATTTAGAATGTCTTATAATCTGGATAGCACCTCATTAAGATGTAATCAAGTCGATACCTTCACATATTACTTATATATGATATTCCGAATCTAGGGTGAATGGCAAATACACCTTTTGTAGTTGTTTTCTCTGCTGACACAGATCAGGAGAAGAGAGATAATGCTAATCCTGATAGTGTCTTTGAGAAAATTGTTGAGGAGAAGCCTGATCGATATATCTTTGGAGGGGATGGTCCTTATTCACCTGAAGGTAAAACATGGACAAAATTGATAGACAAGTATGAGTTAACCCCAATAATAAAGATAGCCCAAGGTAATCATGATTGGGAAGAGAGTGAAAAAAAGCAAACTAGAATGGATATAGAAGATTGGATGCCATCGCTGCAAGAGACTCCAGAAGTAAATCCAAACCAGAAGAATTGGTGGAAATCAAAATGGATTCATAGTTGGCAGGATGGTAACGCCTTTTTTATTGTAATGAATTCATCAGACTTGGACATTAAATTTAAGAGGAACCATTACAACTGGGTTCTAAATCAAATCGAGTTTGCAAAAAAGTTAAGGTCTGAAGGTAATGTGGATTGGGTATTTGGAATAATGCACAAACCATGGTACACGCTAAAATCGAGAATATCTCCTGAAATTGAAATTAGAAGGATTTATCAGCCACTTTTTGATGAATTAGGGGTCGATTTTATGCTGTATGGTCACAATCATAATTTTCAGGTCTGGCTACCTATGGTTTCTGACGCCACTCAAAAATTTACCAAGAACCAGGAAGGAAGTTATGACTTTTCGGCACCGCACGGACAATTCCACATAGTTAATGGGGCTGGAGGCCACACAATTAGTGAATTCAAAGAAGATTGGAAGGACAATAATAACGTAGTGTATGCAAATGATAGAGAGTTCTGCTATACGTTGTTTAATATAGATGGGAAGGTCTGTGATGTAATTACAAAAAATGTGAACAAAGAACAGGAGACCTTATTCTCGATGAGGGTAATCAAATAGTCTTATTGCTTGAGAGAGCTAACCCCATATTAACTCACATTTAAGATTCATACAACTGCTTTCCAACCCTTCGAGACCAGTGGTGGTACAGGACATGGTTAATGACACGAAATAAGTCTTGACTATTATTAGACCAATTTGATAATAGTGGAAATTTAATACCGTCATCAGGTAAAGTTCTCTGTATCAGAAAATTAGAAACTCTAACTACGACCCATCTGAAGTTCCAGAGCTTCCTATGACAAGAGATAGGTACAAGACAAGGGCGACAAAGAGCTTAAGTAATACTGACTCTCATTGAAAAAATAGCAAAATGACCATTTTGCTCCCCAGAGGTCTAAATTTCAACGTCCAGTGACAACAAAATTCTCAGTGTAGTTGACGACGAATCCGATATCGCTAATCTATTTAATGATGCTTTAAGGAAAACCATATACGGGGTGTCGGTTGTTAGTTTTAATGACTCGGTTCTAGCTTTAGAACATTTTAAGAAAAACCGAACAAATTACCAATTGGTTATTACTGATTGGAGGATGCCAAATCTAAACGGCCTCGAATTATTAAAAAAAGTGAAAAAGCTTAATCCAAATGTTAGAACGATACTTATTAGCGCTTATGAAGTTGAAAATGAACCGAATTTTAAAAGATTATTGGAGAATGGAGTTATAGATAAATTTATTCAAAAACCAATGACAATGAATTATCTCTGTAGAGAGGTTGAAAATCAGCTTCACGTTTCAACCAGCTTTAAAGGCCTTTAGGATAAGACCGCGAGAATATTACAATAGGTGAGTCTCATTATGCCAATCACATCGAGATTCTCCTAGTTAACCCACTCATGATTAAAATTCTCATGGTCACATTTAGGACAATTCATGCCATCATATTACCAACTATGAGATATAGATTTCCGACAAAAGTACTCACGATAACTGAGAATATGAGAGCCGACGATCTAATAGCGTTCCTAATTACTATATTCCTATAACATTCTACTAAAGCCGTTTTATAGTATGTAGGGCATTGTAACGCTAATAGAAAACAACTAGTGGGAAATTGGTTAGTTGTTGTTCATTCAAACTATGAATTCCTCCCATCAGCTGTTGATTATTAATTTGATTTGTATAAAAATATATCTATTTCTTCGAAGAGTTGAGCAATTCAAAAAGGATTAAGTAAAGGTTACCCTTGTGTAGGAGTAACGCCGCAGCCAAAGTTCTTATCTTGCGAACCTGAATAATTGCTTAGTTATGCCAACTATGTTAGATACGTTATTGTATTGAGGTACGAAATTGTATCCAGTTGCATAGAGTGCGGAAAAGATCCTGCGCTTGCATTGGAACAATTCAAACCAAATCTATATGACTTGAGAATTTTGGACATAAACTTGCCGAAAATCAATGGATTTGAATTATATGATCAACTCAAGATAAAGGATTCGAACATGATCTATTCAATGGAATCTTAAACTTTTTAATTAAGAAATAACTGTTCTCTTACTCTTTCGTATAGTCTATTCATCGTGACAGGCTTTTCGATAGTTGAATTTATGACTTGTTCTTCCATATATTGTTGGAATAATTCTTCTTCCTCGAAATTATAAGCACTCATCAATATCGTTCTTACTTTAGGATTTAAAGTCTTTACTTTTTTGAGTAGTTCTAACCCATTTAGACCTGGCATTCTTAGATCAGAAATAACTAGTGCATACTTTTCTTTGTTCTCTGTGAAATGTTCAAATGCCTTGACTGGATCGATGAAAGAGAGGACTGAAATTCTATCGATATTTTGGCGCAAAGCCTCGTGAAAGAATGTAGCGGTACTGACGTCGTCATCTACTACACTAACAATTCTGTTCTCACTAGACATCCCTTTACCTAAGTTAAATCAATCGTGATGTATAAGAATATTACTTATCAGTCAATAAGTGATCTAGGCATAAGCAAATTTGATAAATTATGATACATAAAGTTCTTAATGAGGGATGAATCCTTGGAGTCTGGGCAGATATCTGCAAATCGAGGAATGGTAGGAATAGTAGATGACGATTCAGACATCGGGATGCTTTTTGAAGACGCTTTATCTGGCGTTGACGGGATTTCGGTTTTCACTTTTAATGAATCACTAGACGCTCTAAAGCATTTTAAAAATAATAAAGAAAAATATATTCTGGTTATCTGTGACCTAATGATGCCTAGACTGAATGGTTTGGATTTGGTAAAGAAGATAAAGCAAATCAGTCCTAAAACCAGAACCATGATAACTAGTGCATATGAAATCGAACCTGGTGAACTTCAAACCTGCGTAAACAAGGGAATAATAGATAAAATTATTGAAAAACCTATTAGTATGAGCACTTTACGTCAGGAAGTAAAAAACCAAATTAACCACTACCTGAAATCCAGAATACCTGTTTAATCGTAAATTATGTAACATTGTGTACTTTCAACCTTGCCTTCAAATCCCCGACATGTACAAATGCAATTTAAAATTAATTGATTAAAAGTGCCACAAATTGCCAAATAAAAAAATACCATCTGTAAAGAAATAATAAACTTGGAGGCACAAGGATTGTGCTTTTGGATTCATGCGTCTAAAAGTTAAATATTTCAAATTAGGAGTTAAGACATCAATGCCAATTCATGCTTATCTTAACATTAAAGGTAAACAAACTGGGAGTATACCAGAAGCATCCGAAGCAAAAGAGGGTATCAGGGTGTACAAAATTGATCATAACTTACTTTGGCCTATTGATGTTGAAACCGGAGAGCCTACCGGCAGAAGACATCACTTGCCTCTAAGGATATGTAAGAAGATTGATGGATCATCGCCTTTGCTGTACAGGGCGTTGACCAGCGCTGAACTACTGGAATGTGATCTCAAATTATATCATTGGGAGAAAGGTGTTGAAACACATTATTACACAATTAAACTGAATAACTCGAAAATTACAGAGATACGGATCTTTGAGGCAGTTGCAGTTGATCCTGATCATGAAGAGTTGGATCCTATGGAAGAGGTATCATTGTCTTATGATGCAATAGTCTGGCGACACGAACCAACTGGACGCGAGCATGAAGATGCATGGGGCCATGAAACTTAAAAATTTTAAACTTGATACCAAAAGAAACTATTGACTATTCGATAATTTAACAGTTATAACTTTTTTTGACCATTAATTATACACAGGCTCTGAAATTCCAGATTCATCGCTTCCGAATCCTTTTTCGGAGACAAGTTTGTCCGGATCACCTATTTTCCATTGAATTAGTTTAATCAAGCAGTAACCTACAACCTTATTAATAACGTTCCATGGTTAGTTATTGTGATAAGAAGTGGAAATCCTGACAGGTCTGCTCATAAATATATGAATACTATACTTACAATAATGTTGGTGTCAGTTTTACTATTAGTTACGAGTACCAGCAACAGAAGTGTATACGCTACACATTTAGGTACTTCGTCCGATGTCTGGGGAATAGAAGCGGCAATTATTGCTAAAATTCATCATTTTGATCCATCCACAGATACCACCACTCCTATATCTAGAGTTCCAACTCTCAGCATGGAGAATGGTAGAGGAATGGCTTCTGATGGGACTAACCTTTGGTATACGATCCTTATAAAAGGATTCCACGGCGATGGAAAGATACACAAAATAGGCCCAAATGGCGGACCGGATATGGTTACAATACCTGATCCATTCGGCTTCAATGGTAGCGGGATAGATGCATTGGATTTCGATAGCGCAGGGTACCTTTGGGCAATAAGTAGCTATCCTATACAGCTTGCAACTGATCCCGATCCTAAAGCAAAGATAGTTAAAATAGATAGTAACACTGGATCAGTACTATCTTCATGTGATATCATATTCCGGGGGTCGGGGCCTACGGGGACATTTGCAATAGTCAACGGAAAAATTCTTACACACGGTGATGGACAATTGAACCACCTTAATGAATATAATCCTCCCTCAGGTATCGGAGGCTGGTGTGTACCAACGGGCAACGTCTTTAATTTGCCAGTCACAGCTATCGGGATAGATACTGACAGCGCAGGCAATCTGCTTGTTAGTGACTTACATTCTTTGTATAATTTGGGGTCAGCGCCATATAACTCAATTTTAGCTTCACAGCCTAATGCTTTTGGTCAATTTACTTGGGAAGTTGACATAACTACAAAACCTGAGATAAATGACCAGACAAGTGCTTGTGCAAAAGGCAATGTGCAGCACTGGGATAAAATAGTATTTATGATAACAGATCCAAAATTAGCTACGAAGACCAACCTTACTGCCAATACAGAACTTGACATAAAAGTTCTAGACGACCCAAAGAAAGTAGCGGACCTTAAACAAAAAGTATTAAATTTCCTTGGAAATGCCAAGGGAAATAAAAGTTCAATCAGGATAATAGATGTAGACTATGCAATTATCTGCGCATTACCACCACCAAACCATTTCGTGCCCCCGCACTATCAAGCAAATGAAACCTCGCCAACTGCCGCTGCAAACTTAACCAATGGATCTAATCCATTGGCCGGGATGGGAAAAGATCTGTGGAACATAAATATCACCTCAAACTCAAAAACTTAGTCGAGAAAACTAGCAGGAACAAGAGGAAACCCTATATTATTTAGCAAATTAAAGACTTCTAAATAAGGCAATTAATTAAGCTATAACGGGACTTACATTATAAACAATTAAATCGTTTGAATCCTGTTCTAAATTCTCTAGAGAAAGAAATTGTAATTGCTACTCATCTGAAATTCCAGATTCATCCCTTCCGGCCCACCATATTTTAACAATGACTTTCACTGTTTGAAGAATTAGTTGGATAAATCATGTTATAATCACTCATGAAGTTGCTAGAATTAGAGAATTATTCCACACATGATTTGTAATGTCGTGCCTTGAACTTGATATAGCCATCATTCTTTTTCCATCAATCCATTAACATATCCCGTTTCAAGCATCAAGAGTGAATACAAGATATTTGCAATGTGTGTCCTGAGTATCGATTCTACTGCTATATCTCCATTTATATTTGTCTGAGTAGTGTATAATACATCAGTATTGTTGTTTTTAGATATTATCAATCTGAACGTTTCTGTGATTTCAATCTGACCGTCTTGAGTATTTGTTTTAAATGCAAGCTCTTCATTTATTTTATCAATTGATAATTTTCTTGTGATTCCAATAAAGAATTCAGGAAAAAGCTGTTCTAAACGTGCATCCTTAAGAGCCCGGTAGACCAGGTCTGGTGGAACACGTATGCTGACAGTTTTTGAAATTAGACCCATATTTACTAGTATGCGTTATAACTTTTTCATCTATTATATATTGTATCTCGGTCGCAAATCTGAGTGCCTACGCCGGATGCCGACTCTTTGGTATTCTTTTAGGACTTAAAGGATGAAAGAAAGAATCTAAATCCTCTTTTAGGAACATAGCTATTCTAAGGGTTCACATTGTAAGCAATGAGAATCCCTTCCTGCCCATTCACAATTAATTTTTAGTAAGAGCCTACGCAGGATTCACATTGTAAACAATAAAAATCCCTTTAACTTTTCAGTATCTACAGTCTGTTCAGTTATACTTTTTCTGAGCGAACGGATCATTTTTAAATCCACTCATTACATCTCCTAGATTGAGTATACCTTTAGCGAGTGTTGTTTTTTCTCCTTGCAAATCCTTCCAAAGTTCTATTGGTTTTTCAATATGTGCATTCATTTTATTTGCGTCGTTTAGTTGCGATGCTGATTCTGGGAAATCAATGGGCCCGAATGACTTCTTGCATTCTATACTAGGATTTAAATCGTCGTGAATAGTGTTCCCGTTCTGATCTTTTAGAGTAATTGTTACTGTTTCACTAAACCTACTAAAGCTTACACTTCCATAGGAGTAGGTATCTATATTACGGCAATCGGCCTCTGCTGTAGTAAATAGGAACTCTCTTGCAAAGAGCAAAGAATTAGGATCAATCCCATTCGCTTCAGCGAATCTAATGATCCTAGCTTTATCCGTCTCCGCGCCAATAGGTCCTGTGACAACTTCGTAACTAATAGGTGTCGGATCCGTGAATCGATCGATAAAGACTTCATTCATGAGGTTCAAGTGTAGGTCGGTAGTCAGAAAAATAACGTTCTTGATTTCATTATCGCGAATAAAGTTTAGTATTTCTGAGCGCTCTGCCCCGTATCCTTCCCAACCGTCATAAGGAAGAACGAATGTCTGCTGAATAGATACAGATGTAACCACGAATTTGAATTTAGCTTTAGAATTTAATAATGCATCTTTGAAGAGTGATTTCTGTTCTGCCCCTAACACTGTCCTGTCAGGATCGTTTATTGCTGCAAGACAGCCCGCGGGAAGTGGTGTAGTTATTCCTAAAGCAGTTCGTATCTGAGTGGGCAGTGTAGGTACTTGGTCTCCGTGACATTGGGTTTCCACATTTGCACTACGGCAAGTGCGTGTATCAAGTATAATCAAGTCAACATCTTTACCCCAATGTTTTACTCTAAACTGAGTTGGTCCCGCACAATCAGGGTCTGATGTCGAGTGCAGCTGTCCTATAGGCATGTATTCATTAAATGACCTCTTGCCTATTTGGAAAAATGTCGGGTCTACTGTTTGCCCAGCCCAATCGTTACGCACCTCATGATCATCCCAAGCAGGATACACAGAAGTAGACTTCAAAAGGTCGTGAAGGGCTGGCACGTCACGAGAATCTTTGTATATTTGTCTAAAGTCATCAAGAGTCTGTGCATCTGGAACTAGTCCAGTAGCCCTCTTGTCTGAATAAATGATGTCTCCCAAGTAAATAAAGAAATCAGGATTTTCAGACCTTACTGCATTAAGAGACAACCAATCTCCAAAATAACGATTACCATTAATTTTACTAACGTCTGTATCACCTGACCAGGTAAAATGAGCGTCTGCTTTCTTATCCTCTAGAGGCGATGTTGTGAAAGTGCCAATCTCACTTGTGGTACTCCCTGCAGTAAACCTGTAGTAATAAAGTGTTTTAGCTTTTAATCCTTCAGCCAAGGACTTGGCGGTAAAGTCAGAATCAACAGTAGCGTGGACACTACCCTCGAAATCAAGTTTTTTAAAGTTTGGATGTTTAGATACTTGAACATTGAGTTGGCTGTCCTGGTCAGTTTGTGCCCACAGAACTGCACTTTCTGATGTGACATCACCACTCGCAACTCCATGTATAAATTGAATTTGAGACGTGTCAGCGTGAGCACCCATTATCGCAAGTGGCCCCATTATCACTACCGTCATGAGTAATGTTACTACATATGTTCTCATACTAGCCGTACAGGTTACTACCATCTTATGCAAAATGCATATGATTGATGAAATATATAGAATAGGATTAATTATTTATGTACTGTATATAGGTACAATGTAGTTAGTAATTTTTAACTAAACTGAGATGTTTTACCACCTCATAGCAAGATTTCTGAGATAGTGTTGAAATAATAAACTTTGCAATTTAGTGGCCATGACGACAACAGGAGGAGCTACACTAACAGAGACGTATGTTATTTTATCTTATAAACAGAGAATATTATTGACTAGGGGCCTCTCTTTAATCTATCTATGAACTTGCGATCTCGATCATCTGCGGACTTGAACGATTGGATTGGTAACACATCCCATTTTATTAATCCCCACACCGGTAGATCGGATAAAATATCTCCAACTTGTTCGTTTGATGTTGCTTCGAGTATGAAGACAACTTCTCGTTGACCAGCCAAACAACCTCCAGTTATTTTCTTATCTTTTACCCACTTCATCAGTAACTTATGACTAGGGTGAATTATTTTCTCCCATAAAGGAACAATGTCTTTTGGAGACGCCGAGGGATTATCTAAGAACCTTCCTCGAACTAAGTACTGCACAATTCTACTCGATACAAGGTTGTTATTAAATATGTTCAATTAAAACCGGCCAGGAAAGTACCTATACTTTAAAAGAAAGGAAATTTACAGGTATGTAGAATCCTACTTTTTGCACTGATATCGTCACACATCCCTTCCAGCCCTAACTGTTACAGGCTCCGTTTCTAGGTTCTAATTGTTATTTTGTTTTTAAAAATCCAAATAAACACATAGTATATTATGAGAGTAACAAAAAAAATTCCAACGGAATAACCTGTTGATTTCGGTAGGCTAGGGCGATGACACATGACTGAACATTTATCTACAAAGTTAACATAAATTACAGGTTCGTTAATAGGAACGTCCACTCTTAAAGTCACATACTGATCATCTTCGTTAGTAATTTGGAATGGAATTCTTCTGTGTTCAAAATATCATACATCTACTTTATAGATCTGAGGGTTAGGTATCAAACTCAAACTGTTTTCACCTTGTCTCATAAGATCTTTTGGTATTTTAAACTCTACTGACCCTGGTTTCTCGTCATACCTTAATACTAAACAATTACTTGTAAAATCGAGTATTATCATTACTAATGATTATAATCTCATATCTAAAAAAGGAAAGGAGTGAAGTAATTATTGCGCTTCTTGAGCTGACTTCAGATTCATCAGCTGTTGCAATGCCTGCAATGCGTTAAATGTCTCAACAGCTTGCTTTGGGTCTTGCATCGCTTTGATCTTTCCAATAGCGTCCTTCACCTTCGAATCTTGTTCTATACCGGCTAAAGCTGGATTTTTATCTTTCAAGATCTTAATCCATGCTTCGATGGGTAATCCCTGAGTCTGATTTCCCTGAGTCTGATTTCCCTGAGCATTTGCGACTTTAAGACTTGGAGTCGCAAGTAGGGCAGTTGATAAGAGGATACTTGCTAGCACTACTAGAATTCCTATTTTTTGATACATCAATAGCAATTAGTCCTTTCTACTATAAACACGTGCGAACCATTAAAATATGAAATTTTGGCTTTAACGATCAGAGTTAATGTGTCTGACGGTTTATTGATAAAGAAACACATACTCCGTGGATATAAGTGACTTATAGATGACACTTATTACAATTCACACCTAAACATAAGGGTCATACATAAGGTGGGGAATTGGTTGTTCTTGTTCATCGCACGCAAAAACCAATACCCCGGACTCTGGTTATTGATCGAGTCACAATTACCAATATCGCTACTGTGGAATGAGATAATCAAACAAATGGTGGAGGCATTCCTCATATAATTAATCAAACGGATTCACATTGTAAACAATTTCAATCCCTTCCCGCCACTTCAAAAGTTACCGTGCGCGCCCACCTTCATTTTTTCGTAAATAATAAGGTAATTCAAGTTCATTGAAATCTCCAAATTTTCTCCTAATATGACTTTTACCTTGCCTGCTGCCCACTAGTATATTTTGATCAGAACAGAAAGAACGTTATTTCCGACGTCGTTCCAAGTCTTTGTGAAATTAAATTTTTGGACTCGAACAGGTGCCCGCTCAAGCCACTTGTCATGTCCCTGCAACGCTAACAATGCCTTCTGGGCAAATAACCCATAATTTCCTATCTCCACTAGTTCTCCGTTATTGAGAGTGCTATCCTCGAGTCTTTCTTCAAAAACTGGAAGCTTCCACGCCACTATAGATAATCTAGCAGAAAGTGCTTCAGTTATTGCCATGCCAAACCCTTCAAATAGAGAAGGAAATAGCAAAACCCTTGCCCTTCCATAAAGTTCCACCTTGTTCTCATCGGAAACTATACCTCTATGGTCTATACCTAAATCACGCAACCGTAACAAATCCTTTGAAGAGACGGGTCCTATCATGACAAACTTGCTCGTAGGATTTTTCTTTTTTATGATATTCCAGATATTTTCTATTCCATTGAATTTTTCAAACCGACCGACGCAAAGAAAATCAAGGTCTCTTTTCTCGTATCTAGGAACCGATAAATCGTCTGAATTTGAACAACCAACAACTACTATTTTCTGGGTATGTCTGATCCTAAGTATATTCTCCAATTGATTCAATGAAGCGTTACTGACGGTCAATATACTATCACTATTCTTTAACATCATTTTGGTAAGGAAATCAAGTAAACTGCAATATTTTCTACGAAATTTGCCACCTTTATTGTGCTGGACAAAAAATGGTTCATAGTGATGAAATATTGTTACTATTTTTGTGCTAGGTCTGAATAAACGCAATAGGATCCACATCCATATTGCTGCTTCTCCATAAGTATCCAAGATGGTAATCTTAGGGTTTATAAAAAATACCTGCAACAGGGCACGGATGGTAAGTATGCGTGGCAATATAATTCCCTTTGATTCTTTGCCGTTGCTAACTTTTCTTACATTAAAAGCCTCACTTTTTTCAAGATATTCGACGACCTTTTTTATCCAGATGAGGCCACCAAAGAATCGAATGCTTAGCGGATAACCATAAATCAGAACTACAGGAATTTTTTGCTTAAACAATTCATCTCTAAGGACTATATAGATGATTACGGCAATAAAATGTATGTGAACGTATTGTTTAAGTTTTTGATTTAATACAAGTATCTGATGTCTTTCTCCGGGGAATGGCGATCAATTATCAAAAATATATCTTTCCTTCTTTACCTACACGGGGCAAACTACGAACCTATTTGGTTCTGGGACCATTGTCTAAGACATTTACATGGAAAATATTTTTACAATCAATACAGGATAAACGTGCAACTGCATATACTGCAATTATGATATCATGCGGTGAACTATTAACATCCATCATGTCCTCATTAATTCCAGTTCTTAGATCATCTTTTCTCACATTGGTGGACCCACATCTAATACAGACAAATTTAATCAAATCAAAGTTTTTCCTAAGTCGCTCAACTTCCTCATCACGGCAATCCTTACAGTAGAGAATATTTGGATCGCTTAAAACTTTGGCAGCTATATCAGAATAATTTCCACAAACACTGCACTTGTCTTTACCATGCATTGATTTCGATAATAAAGTTGCGACATTTAAGGATTGAGACCGTAAGTATCCGTAAAACCCCTGATATCCTTAACATTACGGGAAGGCTTGCCTTC